>Ga0209921_1000005_pt1 | contig 275941 bp, 240 predicted proteins | sample SalPonF2_C_D2_MG_FD_185730 | JGI IMG/M metagenome (GOLD analysis project Ga0209921, IMG submission 185730) | Salt pond soil microbial communities from South San Francisco under conditions of wetland restoration - Salt Pond MetaG SF2_C_D2_MG... ...
CTGGCCTCCATCCTTCCTTTCCCGCCTCATCGACTCACCCGGGCCCGGGTGGCGAAATCGGTAGACGCTGCGGACTTAAAATCCGCTGACCTTCGGGTCGTGCCGGTTCGAGTCCGGCCCCGGGCACCAATTTGGCCTCCAGCTAGTTCCATTGAGATCCAAAAATAATCATAAAAGCCTGACATAGAGCTATTTTTACTCTAATTGGGTCCAACTAGATTCAGTTGCATCCGAGGCGTACTGTGAGTAACATAGTGAGTAACCACGGTATCGGCGGAGGTAGGTAAAAGCCTCCTCTCTGCCGTTACTCACCGGAGTGCCCGTCAAGGATGGACCATTGCTCACCGATACCAAGCTAAGAAGCCTCAAGCCTCGCAGCACCATTTATCGAGTCGCCGACGAGAAGGGTCTAGCGATCGAAGTCCGGCCAACAGGTGGCCTCTTTTGGCGGTTCCGCTACAGGTTTCTCGGAAAACCTGGAATGCTATCCCTCGGGCGGTACCCGGAGATCTCGCTGAAGAAGGCTCGAGAGCTACGAGATCAAAACCGCGGGCTATTGACAGAAGGTCGGGACCCGAGCCGGGCGCGACAAGAGGAGTCAGCTGCTTCACGGGTCGCATCCGATAACACGTTCAGAACTGTCGCCCGAGAGTGGATGAAGCGCCAACAAGTATCAAAGACAACGGCTGACAAGAATCGCTGGCTTCTCGAGAAGTACGCCATCCCCGAGATCGGGGCAATCCCCATTGCGGAGATCGGGCCTCGGGAGCTGCTACGGGCACTCCGGAAGGTGGAAGCCTCAGGGAAGCTCGAGACGGCGCAGCGAGTGCGGGTCAAATGCGGGCAAGTATTTCGGTATGCGATCATCGAAGGCAAGGCTGACACTGACCCGACTCAAGCCCTCCGCGGTGCCCTGAAGCAACCGGCGGTACGTCATCATGCGACCATCACAGAGCCTAAGAAGATCGGTGCCTTGCTCCGTGCAATTGATGGGTTTGACGGTCATGCGGTGACGCAGGCGGCGCTAAGGTTGGCTCCCCTGGTTTTCGTCAGGCCAGGTGAGCTCCGTAAGGCCGAGTGGAATGAATTCGACTTGGAGGGATCGGAATGGCGGATACCCGCGCATCGTATGAAGATGAAGGCAGCGCATTTGGTACCTTTGTCTCAGCAGGCCGTGGAGATTCTCGGAGAGCTAAAGAGGCTTACGGGGGCCGGACGTCTCGTCTTTCCATCCATACGTACGCTCACACGCCCTATGAGCGAAAACACAGTCAATGCCGCATTGCGGCGTCTCGGTTACACGAAGAACGAAATGACGGGGCATGGGTTCCGTGCCATGGCGAGTTCGAGGCTCAATGAAATGGGTTGGTCCCCCGACGCCATTGAGCGTCAGCTCGCGCACGCCGAGAGCAATAAGGTACGCGCGGCGTATACGCACGCCGCCGAGTACCTAAAGGAGCGCCGTGCCATGATGCAAGCATGGGCCGATTACCTTGATTCACTTAGAGCTGACGATGAAGTGGTCGCGTTCAATTAAGCCAAACGGGTGTCAACGCCGCAGCGTGTAAAGGGCTGAGTATGAGGCTAGATTCTCAGGCAGATCATGGAACGAGACGACTCGTTTGTGGCGCTTCTTTATGGATACAATTGGAAACCACGGTGTTATCCATCAGGTCAACGCGGCAGAAGCAAATGCGCTTAATTTAAGGACGCTAAAGGAAAGGAAGTGACCAGAAGCAACAAAAAGAGTCATGTCCCTGAGTGGGCCTGGCGAGAATACGTGGACTACTTCGGAGCGCCCGAAACGGGAGCCATTTTCCAGATTATTGAAGATAATAATTGCGCTAAAGTCTGGCGGGCAATAAGTCGCGAAGAGGAACCTGAAAATCGAGCGCTGGCAGTGCGGCTACTGCTTCATGAAGTGGAGTCAGCTCTGCAAGGACCAAGCGAGGCAGAACGGCATCACGCAAAGGCGCGAGAAGATAAGGGGGCCACAATCGCGCGCTTGGCGAATGAACTGCGTCGAGAGCTGGTCGAGCTCGCCAATGAGGATGGCTACCCGCCGCAGGAATTTACTTGTGCTTACCGTCAGTACTCAACTGAATCCAGCCGATCGATCACCGCGTATAGAAGGGGCTATGAAGATCTAGTCACTGACGAGTCAAGCAGAGCGTTTCTCAGAGAGGTTCGAAATGCCGTGAAAGCCGGGTTTATGGGTGCGCTATTAAACGATTGTCCAGCCTTGGGGGCGATCGAGCAAGGCGGCATTGCCTGGCGCAATAAATACGCTTTTTTTTATCGACCCAATGAGGATAATGTCGAATACCTCTATTTCATACATCGTATAAGTGACTTTTTTGAAGCGCATTATGGGAAGCCACTACAGGCATCGACGGCCGCTCTGACCAACTGCGTATTCGACACGCACGTGCTGGATTCCCAGGTCACCAACTTGAGGAAGACAGTCTCGAGGCAAAAGGCTAAAAAAAGTGTGCAAAGAAAGGCTAAAGATGCTATCTCCCACACGAAGGATAAAAAAGGTGTGCGAAAGGGTGCAAAGTAGCGATTTTCGCGAATTTCTATAAAGAAAAGAAGCGTTCATTATTGCGTCCGCATTCATCCACGAGGGTGCGAAATGGACGCACTACCTGCCACAGGGTTCCTTCGGTTAAAACAGATTATCGGCGATGCGCTGGCAACGCCGCCCATTCCAGCGATTATCCCAATCTCGCGCTCCTCATTTCTAGAGGGCGTTCGAACAGGTCGCTACCCGGCCTCCGTAAAACTGGGGCCACGAACCACCGCCTGGAGAGTTGAGGACATCCGGGAATTTATAGAAGGCGTTGCCGCTGCCTCGGAGGGTTTGGCATGAGCGGCACACACATTGCGAGGTCCGGATTATCCCGGAGCTCGCGCATTCAACCTGGAAGCGCATACGCAACCCATCGTACGCGGGCGGAGGACCGTCTGCCTGATCGTTGGCGAGAGTTCTTGCCGGAGCCGGCGAGCTTCTACCGCTCGCGGATCGAGAAGGTCGGAATCCCTAACGCCAAGGGGTGGGCGGCTTGCTGCTGTCCCTTGCATGAGGATAGGCGCGCCAGTGCATCGGTGAATCTGATTACAGGTGGTTTTCGATGCCATGGCTGCGGGGCGCGTGGCGATCTTGTTTCTTTTCATATGCGGTGGGCTGGCCTGGACTTCATGGCCGCGGTCCGCGACCTAATGGAGGGCTGGTCATGAATTCCGTTGTGATTGGGCGCATCAGTGAAATGCCTTCCGATGCGGCGCGCCGTTTTGCGGCCGTCAAGGTGGCTGAAGGCTACCGATTCGAGGCGCTGCATTGTTATGCGAATGTGGAAGACGAGATCCTGTTCTATCGAATCCGCCTTAAGCACCCGGAAACGGGCGAAAAGTGGATCCGGCCTATGCGTTGCCGTAACGGTCGATATGAGCTCAGCGAGCCCGAAACTTCGCCAGGCGGTAAACCACTATACGGACTTCAGTACCTTGCCGGGGATTTGTCAGTCCCGGTGGTTGTAGTCGAAGGTGAAAGCTGTGTCGACGCGCTTACAAAACGGGGGCTACCCGCGGCCACGAGTGGTGGGGCCTCAAGCGCCGCTGGGGCCGATTGGAGGCCCTTGGCGGGACGCCGGTGCCTCATCTGGCCTGACGCTGATGAGCCTGGCGCCCGATACGGAGAGGATGTCGCAGGCAAGCTACGATCACTTGATTGCCAGGCCGAAGTGGTTGACGTGGCGGCTCTGAACCTGCCTGGAAAGGGGGCAGACGCGGTGGACTGGCTCGCCGCCAATCCCGAAGCGGGCCCGGAAGAGGTGCTCGCACTCCCGCGTCTTGCCTCGGCCCAGGTGTCGGAGTCGGTTGGGTCGCCTGCACCGTTACCGTCACCGTTGCCGCCGGTGCCGCAATTCGATCCGGATTTGCTGCCGGTCGCGGTGCGGGCCTGGTGCGTGGATGCGGCGGATGGATTGCAGGTACCGCTGGACTTCACGGCTATCCCCGCGATGGTCGGGCTCGCGGGGGTCATCGGGCGGCGGATCGGTATCGCCATGAAGCGCAACGCCGACTGGATCGAGCGGCCTCTGCTTTGGGGCTGCGTAGTCGGGCGCCCGAGCAGCGGGAAAAGTCCGGCGTTGATGCCGACCCGCCGACTGCTTGAACGGCTGGCCAAGGCGGAGCATGAGGGCCACCAGGCAGCCCTGCGAGAGTACCAGGCGGCTTGCCTGGTCTCCGAAGCGCGGGCTGCAAATGCCAAAAAAGCAATCCAGGCGGCCCTGAAGGATGGCGATCACAAGCGGGCCCAGGCTCAGGCAGAGGCGGCGGCCTTTGACGAAAAGGCCCCGCCAGAGCCGCGCATCCTGGTGAACGACGCCACGGTGGAAAAGCTTGGCGAGCTCCTAAATGACAACCCTAACGGCCTCCTGCAGTTCCGGGATGAACTCGCCGGCTGGCTTGCAAGCCTCGACCGGGAGGGGCATGAAGGGTATCGGGCCTTCTGGCTGGAGACCTGGAACGGCTCGGGAAGCTTCACCGTGGACAGGATCGGGCGGGGTACAACTCGGATTGAGTCCTGCGCCATGTGCATCCTGGGCGGCATGCAGCCTGGGAAGCTCGCTGAATATGTCCGCGGGGCGGTAAAGGGCGGCTTTGCCGACGACGGACTGATACAGCGGTTTCAGCTGGCTGTCCATCCTGATCTTCCAAGCAGCTGGCGCTACACCGACCGGGCCCCCGATCACGCTGCTGAGGAGGCCGCGTGGGAGGCCTTTCAGCGGCTTCGCAACCTGGATCCGGCAGCGGTCGGCGCCGAGCACCCGGAGGGGAGCGACATCCCCTTTCTACGCTTTGACGACGAGGCGCAGGACCTTTACGTGGAGTGGCTTACGAAGCATATGACCCGTCTCCGGCAGGAGGAGGAGCCGCCGTGGATGGAATCCCACCTGGCCAAGTATCAGGGGCTGGTGGGCCGGCTCGCTCTGGTGCTGCACCTGGCTGATGGATGTGAAGGGCCGGTGTCAGCTGCAACGTTGAAGCGTGCGGTGGCCTGGACGGATTACCTGGAAGGGCACGCCCGGCGTATCTACTCTCCAGCCGGCGACAGCGGCATCAGTGGGGCTCACCTGCTCCTGAAGCGCCGCGCAACGCTTGGGGAACGCTTCACTGCCCGCGACGTGTATCGGCGGCACTGGGCGGGCTTGACTGAGCCTACCGAGGTCGCCGAGGCCATCGAAGTGCTTCTCGAGCACGGCCATTTAACTGAACTTGACCGGCGGGCGGATGCCCGCGGCCGCCCGAGCGTGTCCTATGCATGGTGCGCTCTGTAATGGGGCGCGTGCGTGACGGCGGCGGGAAATAAATGGCGGCGAGGGGTGAGGAGGGTGCCAGAAGTGCCAGAACCCATATTTGTCACTTTTGGCACCCAACGGGGAGGGCTTATTCCGAAATCATGGCTGACGTCGACAGCTAGACGAACCCAGGGCCAGGACAGCCGGTGGAAGCCGGTTGTTTCATTTTAGGGTCCGGAAACGGGCGTGTATGACAAGGATGCGTCGCGGGAGAATGGGCTTGGAACCCTTATTCTATATGGCAAAGCATCAAAGGCATATGAGACAAAACTGAGACATCCGGGAAAACGTCTTTGTCTCAATTTTGCCTGGCTGGAGTGCGGGTGCGTAGCCACAAGTAAACTACAACGGTCCAGCTGGAGGGGAAGTGGGTGCGAGCGACACAGAGTTCGGAAATCGCCGGTCATATTCTCCAGGCTCTGTGGCGCGATCCCCGGAACTACCGAAACTTCGGCATCTACTGGTGGCCGGTCAAAGCCCTCCTGCGTGGGTACTACACCGTGGACGATTGTTACATGCTGGGAGGCTACGAAGATCCTGAGATAGCCGCTATGGTGCCCCCAGGCACCCAGGAGGAGACGCTGGGGCGGGCGCTCGCCGAATACGAGTACAACGCCCGCTTCAACCTGCTGTGTTCCCAGGTCACGAACGAGGAGGGCGAGGAGGTCACCATTTACGACGAGGACGCTGGCCTCTGATGTGCGGCGTATTCATGTTGCCAGCCTGTCAGTTGGGCTTGCCTAGCGGTCTCGCAGCGCCGCGAATTCGATAATTTACAGCTAAGGCCGAGGGATGAAAGCGCCGGCCCTGGCCAGCATCACGGGTTCGATGCCTCCGAATCCGTGGCCGTCAGTAACCTGACTCCCACTCGAACACTCGAACAAGGAAGCGCCCAAATTCGTGGGCACGGGGTCCGAAGGCTGCATCAAGCTGGTGCAATAGTGGATGGGTGCGCTCTCGCCACCCTTCGTCACCGTAAAGGCCGGTGACCGCCTCCTCCCGAAACTGCTCGTGCAGCTGCCGGGCCTCCGCGACGGTCAGGTCGGCCGTGTAGTCCAGATATGACCCGGTTTCATCGCGTTCCTCGACGAAGCGGGGATCCCTCATCAGAGTATCCGCGCTCCACCACATTGGCTCCAGATCAAGGAGGGTCTCGCCGTACCCAACACCCTGACCGATTATTCGTACTGAGAATGCCATCGCACTTACCTTTATTTACCTTCCTTATTTGACATAACGCGCCAAGTAGAAGCAAGACCGCCGCAAATCTATTATCCCCGGCGTTCACTGCCACCTGGGCGAGTGAGCAGGCAGTGTCGAGCCGTTTGGCAACCTGCCTAAGCAAGCCATCGCTCGCCGACCGCGGGCTTCCCGTGACATACCGCGGTATTTTCCGTAGGATTGGGGCGGCATTACCATCAAAAATGCCCCGCAAGGTGGCCCTGCGGCGGGTGTTTCCATGTCTCAGCCGAAGCAACTGGCGACAGAGAAGATTGATGACCTGATGCCCCTTGCCCGGCTAGGTGCTTCAGGATCGAGATGCCTGTGGAGCCGCTGCCGGATTATAGCTGTTGGTCATGGTCAAGAGGCTCTTCGCTCTATATAAATTTGACAAAGCCATATTTTGGAGCTATTGTTTCTTCGGCTTCCCCACCTGCCGGTGCGGAGGCCTTTCGTGCCTCTGGGGTCCAAAAGTGTGAGCCAACCCTTTACACTTAGCCCCTCAGTCGAGGCATGATGCATATGGACGAAACAAAAGAATCTGACGCACGCATCCTGATCGATGGTCAGCTTCGCGCGGCCGGCTGGGATCCGGCTGACAAATCCCAGGTGCGGACCGAAGTCCACGTCACGTCTTATCCGGGAATGTCGGAAGCGGATCAGGGAAGTGACCCGCCGCGCACAGCAGATATGGACGATGAACCCTCAAGGGGCCGGTCTGATTATGTCCTGCTGGACCAGCGAGGCCGTCCATTGGCCGTGGTCGAAGCCAAGCGTCAAGCGATCAATCCATATGTTGCTAAACAGCAGGCGCTACCCTACGCCAAGCAGATTGGTGCACCGTTTATCTTCCTAGCCAATGGTGAGCTTATCTACCTCTGGGATTACCAGAATGATGATGCGCGAATCGTGGACTCTTTCTTTTCGCGCCGTGACCTCGAACGCCTAATGCAGATGCGCGAGGACCGCGAACCGCTTGCTACCGTCCCAATCCCTGAGACCTATACCCGCCAAGGCGAAACCCGTGCGTTGCGCCCCTATCAGCAAGAAGCCATGCAGGCGCTGGACCACGCCGTTGAACTGGGCAAGCGCCGATTCCTGATTGAACTGCCCACCGGCTGCGGGAAAACCGATCTGACCGTCTTGTACCTGAAACGCCTGTTTCAGGCGGGCTACGCTGAAAGGGTGTTGTTCTTGGTCGATCGCGAACAGCTCGCAAAACAGGCTATTGAGGCAATTCAGGACATGCTTCCGGGTTACTCCAGCTACTGGCTGAAGTCCGGCATGGCCAGGCAGGAGAAGCAAATAACTGTCTGCCTGCTCCAAACCATGATTGGTCGTTACGACCAGTTCACCAGCGGCTATTTCGACATGGTGGTCGCGGATGAGTGCCATCGATCCATCTATGGAGCCTGGCAGACAGCTCTCACACACTTCGATGCCTTTCATGTCGGCTTAACCGCTACGCCGGCGGTGTACATCGAGCGGAACACGTTCGATTTCTATCACTGCAGGAACGGCACGCCAGATTTTGCATACACTATCCAGGAGGCGTTCGAGCAGGGGTATCTCGCGCCCTATAAGTTCGCGACTGGCATAACCGAGCTGATGTCAGGGGGCGCCGATTTTGGGAATGAACATTACGATCCGGAGAAATTCGAACGGAATTGGACGAACGAGGCGAGCAACCGCCTGATGGTAGAGGAGTTCGACCGGCTCGCCTGGGAGAACTACAAGGATCTAGCTCCCGGGCAAAGGACTGGGCCCGGAAAATCCGTCGTCTTCGCGATCACCAAACACCATGCGGCTCGTTTAGCCCAGTACCTCAACGAATTGCATCCCGAAAACCAGGGCCGATACGCAGAAGTCATCACCTCAGACGTCGCTGATGCCAGCGAGCTAATACGCCGTTTCAAGCGCGAGGACTATCCGCAAGTCGCGGTCAGCGTTGGGATGCTGGATACCGGGTTTGATTGCCGCGAGTTATTGCACCTAGTGATGTGCCGGCGTGTACGTAGCCCAATTCTCTACCAGCAAATGCGTGGCCGCGGCACCCGTACGGCACCTCATATCGGCAAGAAGAAATTCATAATCTATGATTTCTTCGGTAACCACGAGTACTTCAACGACTCTGACACAGACATTTTTACTGGTACTGGCGGAGGAGGTGGTCAGCCACGCCCGAGACCCGAACCACCAAATCCGAGGGAGCTTGTCGAACTCGGACTAGAAGACGAATGGCTCGATGCGGTGCACTACATCGAGGTCGGTCCCGACGGCGAACGCGTGGACAAGCGTGAATACGTGACGGACTGGGAGCAGGCCGTGCGCGAGAAGGCGACGAGTGACCCCGTCCTGGCTAAAATCAAGGCGGGCGAACCGCTAACCGACGAGGAAGAAACCGGGCTCGCCAGGCGCCTTAATCAGCCCGATCGCTATTTCAACGAGGACAATCTGCGCCGCGCCTACAAGCAGCCCAGCGGAACGCTGGTCGATTTCGTTCGTAGTGCGCTGGGCATGCTCAAGCTAAAGAGCCGGGAGGAGCGCGTGGAGGAGAATTTTCGCGCTTGGCTGGTCAACCGCAACTTCTCCCCGGAACAGGCACAGTACCTTGCGCTGCTAAAAAACCGCGCAATCGTCCGCGGTCAAGTCGAACTAGACGATCTGTTCGCGCCGCCCTTGTCTATACTCGGTGCTGCCAATACCGGAGTGGAATTGTTCGGAGAGCAGGGGCTGAAGGACGTCATCAATGAAATTAACAAGGCAGTTGTTGCTGCCTGAAACCAAAGGAAGATAAGTGAATCAGGATCTTCGCCGCAAACTGGACCACATAACCAACACACTGTGGGCGGGTGGCGTCACCAATCCGGTGACCTACATCGAGCAGATTTCATACCTGATCTTCCTCAAACTGTTGGACGAGGAAGAGAGTGATCGCGAGCTTCGGGCCCGCATGGGCGGAGGAAATGGCAACGGCAATCAGCGCCGTCTATTCCCCGATCAGGCCGAGCGCTATCGCTGGAGCAAATGGCGCTTCAAGAGTGGCCCGGAACTGCGCGATTTCGTGCGCGATGAAGTTTTCCCTTACATGGCTTCGCTTGCCAAGGACGAGCCGGAAGTAGCGGAATACTTTCGCGATGCGGTTCTCGAAATTGTCGATCCCAATGTACTCAAGCAGGTTGTAGATGAACTTGATGGATTCGACTTCAGAAAGCTCGGCCCAGACATCAAGGGCGACATTTTCGAGTATCTGCTCACACACCTGGGCTCGAGCGCCCTCAACGGCCAGTTCCGCACGCCGCACCAGATTCGCGCCTTCATGGTCGAAATGGTGGATCCCGACTTCGGTGATTCTATTTTCGATCCGGCCTGCGGCACCGCAGGCTTCTTGATCGACGCGGTGGATTACATGCTGGCCAAGTATTCAGACCCGAAGCAAGTAACCGAAACGCCAATTTATGGCGAGGACTGGCTGGAAAAACGCGGTCAGAGCATCCTGCAGGCCAAAAAGGCCATTCCGAACCTGCAAACCTATCGCAAGGGCGCAGGAGAGCGCATCCCCGACTGGAAGGTGCTCGAGACGGCCATCTACGGCACTGACGTCTCGCGCCAGATGATGCGCATCAGTATGATGAATTTGGTGCTGCACGGCATCCGTCATGCGCACCTGAAGCGCGCTAATTCCCTGTCCGAACTGGGCGGCCTCACCGAGGACGACCTTGCCCGCCAATACAATGTCATTCTCGCTAACCCGCCGTTTGCCGGTCAGTTGCCCAAGGATTCTATCCGTGCGGATCTGCCCACCAAGTCGAAGAAAAGCGAACTGCTGTTCCTGTCGCTGATGATGCAGCACCTTGCCCCGGGCGGTCGCTGCGCCGTAGTGGTGCCGGAAGGTTTGCTGTTTGGCGGAACCGGCGCACACATCGCGCTGCGCAAGAAGCTGGTCGAGGACTTCGATTTGCTCGCCGTGGTAAGCCTTCCGGCTGGTGTATTCCGACCCTACGCCGGCGTCAAGACGGCCGTTCTGGTATTCCGAAAGCCGGCATCGGAAACCGTGCCACGCGTGGAAAAAACCTGGTTTTACGAGGTAAAGAACGACGGCTACGACCCTGACAAGATCTCCGGAGGTGGCCGGGTGGAGACCCCCGAACTGAACAACATCCCGGACTTGTTGATGCAGTGGAACGTCTACAAGGTTAGCGGTTTTGAGAAGCCGCCAGGTGTGGAAGCCAATAGCCCGCTATCGGCTGGTAGCGAGGAACCGTCCTGTTGGTGGGCAACGCGGGAGAATTTGGCCGAAGCCGATTATAGCCTAGGCGCTGCTCAGTGGAAGCCACGCATCGTCGAGCCCGTTAGCGGTGAGGATCCGCAAGAGCTGGTCGAGGAGGCGCTGAATGATTACCGTAGCGTGGTCAGTGGGTTGGAGAAGATACTGAAGGAAGTGGCGGAATGAATTGGCCTACTGTACGTCTCTCCGACGTTGCCCCTGCCGTTCCCGCCGATAAGCGTTTCGAGTCGGATACGAATGTCTGGCTGCTTTCTCTTGATCAGATTGAAAGCCATACGGGAGAAATAGCTTCGAAAAAATACGCTCCGGCATCGATGGCAGGAACATCAACTTTTGCGTTTGATGTAGGCAATGTTCTCTATTCGAAGCTGCGACCGTATCTGAACAAGGTGTCTTTGCCTGACGAACCGGGTATTGCCACGACAGAACTCGTGCCTCTCAGGCCAAACCCGAAAGTGTTAGATCGTCGCTACCTCGCCTACTATCTTCGAGCGCCGTTGTTCGTCGCGAGGGCTTCGGCGCGGGTAGCTGGGGCGAAGATGCCGCGGGTACAGATGGATTGGCTAAGGGCGTATGAACTTCCGCTTCCACCACTTTCGGAACAGCGCCGCGTCGTCGAAATCTTAGAGCAGACTAATAACCTGCGTATATGCGCGCGTGTCGCAGACGCCAAGGCCGCCCGGATACTGCCTGCGCTGTTCCTTAAAATGTTCGGTGATCCGTCCACCAATCCAATGGACTGGCCCGTGAAGAGTATCAAGGATGTTGCGAATGTGGTGGGAGGTGCCACGCCGCGAACGGAGCAGGAGGAGTATTTTGGCGGTGACATCCTCTGGGCTACGCCTAAAGATTTGTCAAATCTTGACGACTACCTCATCTCTGACACCTCGACGAAGTTGACGGATGAGGGTGTTGCTAGCTGTTCGACCAAAATATTACCACCAGGCTCTCTGCTGCTAAGTTCCCGTGCCCCGATTGGTCTAGTGGCAATTAATGCTAAGCCAATGTGCACAAACCAAGGATTCAAGAGCTTAGTGCCGAGGGATGAGATAACGCCTTGGTATCTGCTTGGCTGGGCACTGCTTGCCAAGGATTACATCCAGTCTCAAGGCCGTGGTGCGACGTTTACAGAAATTTCCAAAGCAATCGTAGAAAATCTACGAATCCCCGTGCCAGATCGGAAACTGCAAGATAGGTTTTCACGTCACATGACCTCTGTTCGCACGGTGCTTCTGCAGGCGAAGAAGTCTGCGGCTCAGTTGGATGAGGTTTGGGCTAATCTTCTCCAGCTTGCCTTTTCCGGTCAACTCACAAGCGAATGGCGCAAAGCACACATGCAGGAATTGCTGGCTGAGATGCAGGAGCAAGCCCGGATTCTGGGCCTGCCGGTCGCTGAACTGTTGGAGATTTAGGCATGAGCCATCGCAATCTGTCGGCCCTCAATATCGGGAACTTCAAGGCGTTCGCCGACACTCAGCGCATTCCGCTGAAGCCCATAACCCTGATCTTTGGCCCCAACAGCGCAGGCAAGTCCAGCTTCATCCAGAGTTTGGCGTTTGCGCATGAGGCTGAGTTCGGGCGCGATAAGCGTGGCGCAGCGCGCTTGGACGTGCACCATACTGACATAGGGGGCAGTTCCATCGACCTTGGTGGCTTTCGCCAGTTTGTGCACCGCGGGCAGGCCGATAACCGCGTGACTTGGGGCGCGGAACTAGACGCGGCCGCACTTGGCACACGCTTGCGCGAGTTGCTCGAGGGTGTGAAGCACCTGGAGGTCAACCTCACGCTCGGTATCGAGCTGGATAACGAGGAGCGCCCCAAACCGGGCGCGGATCCGCGCGTGGATGCGATTGAGGTGGCTGCCGACGGCGAGGAATTGCTGCACATGAGTTACCGGCACACTGACGAACGCGGGATTTGGCTGCGACTGGATCGGTTGGCCGTTAACCATCCAGTGCTCGAGAACATCATCCGGGCTATTCTAGAATCCACAACCACCGCACAGGACGTGCGCGAGGAAGACCTGTCCAGTGCAGCCGATGCCATCTCCAGCATGTTGCCCAAGATAAGCGTCCGAGCTGAGCGCCTTTTCCCCCGTAGCGTGACCTTACTCTCCGCAAAACGCGGTGAAAACACGATTCGGCCGACTCTGGTTCCGGTCAGCAAAGGCAATCGTCCCGAGGACATCGCGCTGGCTACCCAGACCTATCTGCCCGGCGTGCTTAACGACTTTGTTAAAGGACTGTCTCAAGCACTCTCCGATGACTTACAGCGACTGCAATACCTTGGCCCGATTCGCTCCCTGCCGCCGCGGCATATTGCGTTCGCCGAACAGGGGGACGCCGACTGGTATGCAGGCGGCGCGTATGCGTGGGACCTAGTGCGCCGGGATGATGACATCCGGGCCTCGGTCAACGCCTGGCTGGGATCCGATAAGCTCAAGACGCCTTATGAGCTACGCGTGCGGTCGTTAGTGGCGCTTGACCAGATTCAAGGACCTCTGGAAGCGGAATTAGAGGAGATAGGAGAGCATATTGATTATGAACCGGACTACGACGACACAACCGGTGAGCCTTTAGGCGCCACACCCTTCATCGACGATGTTGAGGCGGTATCCGAGCACATGATGCTCCTCATCGATGAGTCTGATGCGGATCGCATCCTAGAATTGGTATTAGTGGACCAGCGAAGCAACACTGTCGTCAGTCACCGAGATGTTGGCATCGGTATTTCGCAGGTGCTCCCGGTGCTGGTGATGGCCTATGGCTCAAGACAAAAACTAATAGCTATTGAACAACCCGAAATCCACCTCCACCCAGCCCTGCAGGCAGAACTCGGCGACGTCTTCATCGAATCCGCGCTCAGCGAGCGCAAAAACACTTTTATCCTGGAAACTCACAGCGAGCATCTGATCTTGCGCTTGATGCGGCGCATGCGCGAAACTTGGCAGGGGAAGCACACCGGGCTGCCGGCGATCACACCCGACGATGTCTCGATCCTCTATGTGGAGCCGGACGGTCCGCGCAGTATTGTGCGCGAAATGCCGCTCAACGAGGCGGGCGAACTAGTTAAGGCGTGGCCGGGCGGATTCTTCGAGGAAGGACTGAAAGAGCAATTCCCCGATGCTTGAAGAGTACGCACTCGTGCCGGACATCTTCGACCCAGCAGCGTATTCGAAACCTGACTACGCCGATATGTGTCTAGCACATCTCAAGGAACCGCTGCTACGCGAGGCCTTGGTGCGTGACTTATGCGATGGAGAGTGGAGCCGATACTGCTTGGCCAATTCGGCTGGTATGCATCGGTTGACTGGTGAACTGCTGCGCAAACTGCAAAGCAAAAATCGCCTGTGTCGTTGCTCGAGATGTGGTAATACAACACCCTCTAAGGCAACCGATTGGTGCCAGGAAGCAATAGACAGCCAAGCTAATGAGCCTTTGAGTGGGGTAATTGCAGGTAACGTCACCAAACAGCAATTTCAGAATGAAAGCGTGGTCTGTTCCATAGAAAAGCTATCAGGTGCATCGTGGTATCAAAACCGCGGCTCTTCGCGGACAGTTGATCGCAAGACGGCGGAGTACCTGGGTCTGCTTGATCGCATCCTGCGCCAAGCGAACTCGCTGATGTTTATCGATCCGTACTTGGATCCAACCCAGAACGGTTACCGGGATTTCCATAATTTGCTACTACCATTGAGATCAAGGAATCCCGCGCCAGTCATCGAATTGCATCGCAGTTTTTGCCTTGGCGGCGGCTCAGCAAGAGTTTTTCCGACACAAGCAGAGTGGGAAAGCAGATTTGCTCCGCTTGACACTCAGCTAAAGCGGGTTGGAATTACAGCGGAGGTGTTTCTCTGGCAAGTTTTTCACGACAGGTATCTAGTTACGGACATAATTGGGTTAACTGTGGGAGCGGGATTCGGCATTACAACCCATCCTGATGACGTGACTACCTGGGCCCGGTTGGGCTTGAAAGACCGCGACGATGTTCAACGCAAATACGATCCAGCGGCTCGCGCTAACGAGCTTAAACATCGGTTTGGGATTGGGCGGAGAGAATAGTCAAAGCCCTGTGTAAGGCCACATATAACTTGACTCGGTTTTGGGTCTGACGCCTAGTAGGCCTGTCCTGCCCGTATAGTGTTCCCAGTGACTTCTAGAATAGTTTGCTTGATAGTCTCTCGGCAATCGCAGCGAATGCAGTTTTCTGGCTTGAAAGGGGCTAGGTACTCGCTGGCATAGTCTATACCCAAGAATATAACCCCGGAAGATGAAATGAGAGGGGCATCGCTGACGGTGATGCTGCTCTTCAGACGATATGCTTGTGAGATCCGTACGCTAAATGATCGTTTACATTTAACTTCATTCAAGAGTCTGGTTTACGGCCTTGAACAGTGCTTCGAAATTTTCAAGGGTATGTTTGCTTAGAGTGGGTAGGATGCTCAATCTATCGCGAAGTATTAGGTCGGCTGGCTTGCCGTGGTCGAAGCGTTCGATTCCCTCGATCCGCGCAATCTGGCTCACTATCGGGTCAGTACCCGTCAGGTCTGCGACCTTGTGGTTCGTTCCGAATGCCCTGTTATATAGACTGAGGTAATCTCCGGGGGAGAACAGATCCTCAATATCCGCCATGCGTTTTCCAAGCACTTGACCTATCGTGATGATGCGCTTGTCTGCCAAGTATCCTTCTGAGGCGAGATAGGATAGCCTTTGGTGCCCTTTCTTCTGGGCATCGACAACTACTGTTAAGTCTAAGTGTTGGCCGAGCAGCGCAACGAACGTTGGTACGAAATCGGCGCCGCCGACTGGGACCATGGACCACCTCTCATCTAGCGGCTCACGTTCACCGTGCTCCGCAAAGAAATCAGAAAGTACCCGTAGGTACGTATAGTCCGAAGTGCCCTCTACGATCAGGTTATTGGGAGCAATGAAGAGGTGCTGCACGAGGTCATATCCCAGAGCGCCTTGGAGCGGGAAGAGAGTGTCCTGGTCCGTGGACATGATATTAGCCGTTACCTTTGCTCCGTCATCTCGGCCCTTGTCCTCTACCATTCGTACACGCTCAAGCTTCCCCGGCTGGACCATAAACGGCGAGTGCGTGGTATAAATGACTTGATGCCTCTCTGATAGGCGCTCGTCGATGAAGCGCAGGAAATCTGCTTGAGCGCGCGCGTGCAGCGCTAGGGCCGGCTCGTCCAGCAGGATCACCACGGGAGTCTCAGCGTACTCATATTCGGAAAATGCGGCTAGAAAGGAGAAGAACCATCGGAAGCCGCTGGAATGCTCTCCGAACGGCAGCGAAAGCTGGTGGCGGTTGTCCCATATCCTTACCTTAAGCTCGTCTACGTTGGGGCCTGGTTGCCCCTGCGGCGTTGCGCGCTCAATGTCAGGATTTACACGCAACTCGGGGTTCTGGCTCCAGTACTTTAGTACGTCCTCGGTGAGCAGGTTCGCGACATTTTCCAGTTCGCGTTTGCGTCTTTCGTAATCTGGATTAAGTAGGTACTGGTTGTCCGCCGCCGCCATCCGTAGCAGGGAGCGAGCCGTCATTTCGCCGTCATTAAGCTCTGTTTCCGCGGCCTGTAAAACCCTCTGGATTCCGACTGTGTAGGGTAGGGCGCTGTACTCATAAAAATAGAAGAATCTGGGCACCCGAGGTTTTAGAAGTTCGTAAGCGGCCCTATTGACACCATCCTCACCATATACCTCTTGGATCTTCCTTGACAGCGTGGTCCCGGCGGTGGTGGCGTCTCCGTCGTCGGATTCGTTCGAAAGATCCGCAGCGAGCTCCCGCAGCTCCGTGAGGTCCTTTGCCAATCGCGCGCGCTTTGCTTGCGCCTCTGGAAGATCGAGACTATCAACCAAGTGGGAAATCGCTGCAGTCTCGTCTGTTCCCAACGTATAGAATAAGGTGCCCTTATAATTTCTCTCCAAGCGTAGCTTAGTATCAGTAAGGACCCCGTTACCGAGCATGTCGTCAACCGTAGCTATGTCGGTCGAGTCTAATTCGAACGTGGCTTGCGTCGGCCGGACGTCATCAAGATTTACTCCGCGCAGACGATCGCGCTTTTCCAACCACGCGGGATACTGGTCTTGCACGGACAACTCGACATTGCCGCGCGCAGGTAATAGTCGGTAGAGCGCATGAAGTAGCGCAGTCTTGCCCGATTCGTTTTTGCCAACAAGGCAGGTGACGTCGGGCTGGATCTGGACGGGTTCGGAATCGAGGATGTTCCTGAAATTTTTGACCTGGACTTCAACGAGTTTCATTTGTTTCCCCCATGCTAAGCACCTTAGCGCGGTTTTGGTTCAGATATATCGGCTTTTAATGTTTCCCAGCGTACTCCAAAAATTTAGCAGCGGCCCGTCAGTGATGGCCGCAACAGTGACCTTCTAGGTGCCGCCTTTTGCCGCCGCTTTGATCGCGGCATTGGAAACACCAATGATTACTTTTTTAAAAAACTCTTTTGCCTCCTCGCTTTTTCGCCAGTGGGAAATATGCATCAATTGGACTTTTACGCGGTCTGCGAGGTTCGGGGCACCATACACCGATGATAGCTGGGCGTATGCAAAGAGCCGGCTGGCAATTTTATGGATTTTACGGATGGTTACCTTGTTGGGGTCTTTATATATGGCGGTGATTAGGTATGGAGTCTTCATCTCCGCCAGTTCTGAGCCGAATGGATAATAGATGCACCCTACGTGACCGAGAATATTTTGTGAGATAGTAACAGCACAGCCTCCCTCGACTACGGGGGCGCTGAAATCCTTAAAAGTTGTGTAACCCAGGGGATGTTGGCCGAAGAAAAACGTGACATGTGGAAGCATGTTTTTAGTTACGCGCATTTCTCGGGAATCAAAAATATAGACATTTTCAAAAAGCTTCTCTGAGGCACAGCGACTTTTTATTGCTTCAAATATGTTGATCGCATTGTCAGCTAGAGTGTCCCAAGATTTACGTCGTTCGCGTAACCGCCACGACCCCGCGTCGAAGCGGTTCTTGTGTGCTTTAACTAGTCTTTTTGTTTTGTCGATTGCTGTGAACACGAGAATACGGTGAATGGAGGGGGTATTGTCCCAAACACGCACCTAGAACGAGGTGCCGTTAACGATAGCACAACCCTATGCCTTAGTGCGGCTCTGCGTATATTGTCTGCCAATGTATTAGTAAGAATGACCGTTCCTTATGGAATGGCTATCGACCAAACTGCGAAGCCGTAATGAGATCCCTCGGCTTCGTGTTAATGCTGGCGGCAGTCCTGGTCTAGGGCGTTGTGAATTGACTGTTACAGTGGTGCTGACAGGACATGCTGGGGATGTACAGATCCCTTGCATTCTCCGGTGGCGGGAGCTAACGTTAAGCCCCCCAGAAAAAGAAGCTGACGCAAGGGGCGGATGAGAAGTTATGCGGGTATTGCTGACCGGGGCAGGGGGCTTCATAGGAAGCCATGTTATGGGCGCCTTGCTCGAGGCGGGTCAGGAGGTCCGAGCCGCTGTCCGGCGCCCCACGGAGGTGCTGGTACGTTTCCCAACCGTAGAAGCAATCGCCCTAGACTTCAACCAGGCAACGGACACGGATGATTGGTCCGTGCCGCTCCGGGAAGTTGATGCGGTTGTGAACTGTGCGGGTGTGCTCCGGGGGAGCAGGTGGCAGCGGATAGATGATGTACACCTGAACGCACCCAAGGCGCTGTTCACCGCCTGCGAGAGGCTCGGAATCAAGCGCCTGATCCACATTTCTGCAGTTAGTGCGGACGCCGATGCCCATACTCGTTATTCTCACACCAAGGCCGAAGCTGAGGCTGCTCTTCGGGAGATGGCGCTCGATTGGGTCATCTTGAGGCCCTCGTTGGTGTACGCGGCGGGATCCTACGGCGGCACCTCGCTTCTGCGGGGGCTCTCGGCTCTTCCCTGGGTTATGCCGGTGGTGGGCGAAGGGAACCAGCCATTCCGGCCCATCCACGCGCGAGACCTTGCCATCGGCATCGTGCAGCTCCTGGAACGCCCTGAGGTGGCCAAGGTGACGCTGGAGCCCGCGGGACCGGAGATCGTGACCTTGTCTGAGGTGCTCGCCAGGCTGCGGGCCTGGCTTGGCCTGCGATCGGCGCGCACGATCCATGTGCCTGTCCCCGTAGCCCGTCTGGCGGCGCGGATTGGCGACCTGGTAAGGGCCCCTACGTTCAATACAACGGCCCTCCGGCAGCTCCGGTACGGCAATACGGGCGATCCGACCGAATTTGTCCACCTAACCGGGGTGTCGCCGGCGCCGATGGGGAGTTGGCTGTGGCGCCAGCCAAGCCACGTACAGGACCGGTGGCACGCCCGCCTTTATTGGCTGCGCCCACTTCTGCGCTACGTTCTGGGCGGCCTGTGGCTTACCTCAGGCGCGATCGGACTGGGCCCCGCTCGAGGCTACGTGCTGGGGATGCTTGCCTTCTCGGGCCTTTCTGCCGCTGCCGCCTGGGCGATCACGATAGGAACCTGCGCTCTCGACCTCGCCGTAGGGACCCTGATTCTTGTGCGTTGGAGGCCGCGAGTCCTGGGAGCCGTCCAGCTTCTTGTGGTCTTTGGCTATACGGTCGCCCTGAGCATTGTCGCGCCCGGGTTCTGGACAGATCCTTTTGGGGTGCTGGTGAAGAACGTCCCGATTCTCGTCGCGATCGCCGTCTGGATGGTGCTGGAGGATGACCGCTGATGCTGGCTTTCAACCTCGTCAAGTGGATTCATATCCTGAGCTCTACCGTGCTCTTCGGCACAGGGCTGGGTACGGCGCTCCATATGTGGCTGACGCACAAGGGCGGCAACGTGGAGGCTATCGCGTCGACGGCACGGAATGTGGTCCGGGTCGATTGGGCCTTTACGGCGACCTCCGGGATCATGCAACCGGTTACAGGGGCAATGCTGGTCCATATGCTGGGATTCCCGCCGGGCGCCCTCTGGCTCATCGCGAGTTACGTACTCTACGCGTTCGCTTTTGCCTGTTGGGCCCCTGTCGTATGGCTCCAGATCCGCATACGGGACGTGGCTACTGCGGCAGCTGGGGCAGGGGAGAGCCTGCCCGCGAGTTACTACCGCTACATGCGTTGGTGGTTCTGGCTGGGGTGGCCGGCCTTCATCGCCTTACTGGCGGTGTTCTACTTGATGGTGGCGAGGCCGATGTGACAAGTGCAACAAATTGCAGGGGGGTAGCCTCGCCCATATGTGAGTAATATTGTGAGTATCATTTCGTATGGAAATTGAAATATTACGGTATTACAGTTAGTTAGGTTACGAGCGTGAGTCCGGCCCCGGCACCACGCAATCAGCAGTTCCCGCTCGGCTCAGCACGCGCGGCTTGAATTTATCGGGCCAAGATTCGAGCTATCTTCCTGTGCGCACGCATGCGTTACGGCGCACACGCGCGGCTTGAATTTATCGGGCCAAGATTCGAGCTATCTTCCTGTGCGCACGCATGCGTTACGGCGCAGACCGACCGTCAGCTACCGGAGCTCTTTTTCTCCATTTCGCTGTAGATGTGTTCCATCTGCTTGTAGAGACGCTCTGTTGTGGCATTCAGGCGCTCTACTTGCTTGCAAGTCTTATAAGCCCAGCGCTGGGCTGCATAGGCCGAAAATGGCAGCAGAATTGCCATTAGAGCGAACGCAATCCAGAAGACGAGGACGACGGTGCCGCTGACGCCTGCGACGGTATCCATTCGAAGGTCTCCCAAGGTAGAAATTCGAGTGGTAGCGCGGTCAGTGCGTGAATCCTGAATGCTGATGGTACCGGCTCAGATTTCGTCGTTGAAGGCCGGGCGACCGCAACGGTCGACCTGACCGTCTCCGGGCGCTTGTCATCCGCGGATGCCGGTTCATCGAGTCGCCCGTTCGTGATGAAGCGTCGCGCTGCGCGTGGACTCGACATAGGTCGGGTCCTGAAGTCGGTCGAGTTCCTTTCCCGCGTGGTTCCTCTTGCTATAGCCAAGCGGCGTGCAGTCGCCGTCGTCGAACTTGTCGGGCCGTTCGCGAATCAGTCATTCGGAACGGCTCTGATTACGCCAGTCTGTCCTATGCTGCTCCTTCTTTCGAGTAGAGCTTCTCCATGCACTGAGTCGCCTGTCAGTGCGACAAAATCGGTCGCATTCAGTGTGCCGACAATCATTTCTTTCATTTTCGTCTTGCGCCTCCGGGCAGAAACGGATAGCTTTCAGTTCCTAGCCGTTAGCACTGTGTCCATGCTGGATGCGTGCGAGGGATCACGATGGCACGACGCAAAAGGAAGATGAGCGACTTCGAGGCGGTCGTATTTGCAATCATCTCGTTCATGGCGGTGCTCTGGGCTATGAATCGTCAGTGGTTCGATGCGGTCGTCGGGGCAGGGCGAACAATCTTGATTGTTGCGTCAGGTGGGGCCACGCTACTGGTCATCGGCATCGTGGGTTATCGCTACCTCAAGACCGTCTCACGAGTAGCGGAGGAAGTAGCGACGGACGGCAGACTAGCGTCGGCCGCCAGGGCGGAGGCGGTGACACCGCGCAACTCCTCGGACTCCGCTCCGCATGTGGCACAGGACGCTGTCCGCGCCGTACTCGACCGTGACCCGGCGAGGGCCAGGGCCCAGGCAAACGGTGGGTGCGACGGCGCTCGAACTCACCCGGCGCCACTAAGGACAGCCAGACGCCGTGTGAAGGCGCCGTGCCTTTCCGAGTCGATAGCGGAAGAGATTCCAGAAGCGTGGTCCGAGTCATTGATCCGGGCCCTAGAATGGAAGCGGTTCGAAGCACTTTGCACGGGCTACTGGCAGGCGAAGGGTTACCGGGCCGAGACGACCGCCATCGGGGCCGATGGGGGAATCGACATCGTTTTACGCGCACCCGGAGCCCGTGACACGGACAAGGTGCTCGGCGTCGTCCAGTGCAAGGCTTGGGCCAACCGCCGCGTCGGCGTCAAACCGGTGCGCGAACTCTTCGGTGTTCAGATGGATCGCGGCGTTTCGCTGGCTGTCTTCATGGCCTCGGGCGATTACACTGACGATGCCCGTGCGTTCGCCGAGGGGAAGCACGTCGAACTCATCACCGGGAACAAACTCCTCGCGCTACTCGGGGGCCTCCCGGTGGACGCGGGTGAGGACCTGCTTCGCACCGTCACGGATGGCGACTACACGACGCCGACGTGCCCGCAGTGTGACGTCAAGATGGTGCCGCGCACAGCCCGAAAGGGGCCATATGTCGGCAACCGGTTCTGGGGCTGTCCGAACTATCCGCGTTGTCGGAAGCGGTTCTGGATGCGCCGAGATACGTAGTCGGGCTCACCGAAGAGCGCCGCGGGGTAAGTCGGCGTCATTAGAACCCTAGGGACCATGAGACTTGCGACGACCCTGCGGTCTGGCCCAATACCCAAAAGCGGAAGAAATGACTTCGGTGGCCGACCCTATACCACGCCGCTCCCCCCGGACGGGAAGAAGGTTAGGAGAACCTGCAATGGCCCGCTATAAGAACTGCCGGTTACGCCGCCCCGCTGAACTGCGCCTCCTCGGTGGAGCCGGCGAGCGCCGCCAGTGAGGACTGGCCGGCGGTGATGGTCTGGGTGACGAGGTCGAAGTAGGCGGTGCCGACCTCGTGCTGGTGGCGGACGGCGGTGTAGCCGTTTTCGGCGGCGGCGAACTCGGCCTGCTGGAGCTCGACGTAGGCGGGCATCTGGCGCTCGCGGTAGTCGCGGGCGAGGTTGTACATGGAGAAGTTGAGCGAGTGGAAGCCCGCGAGGGTGATGAAGAGGAACTTGTAGCCCATGCCGGCGAGTTCCTGCTGGAAGCTCGCGATGGTCTTCGTGTCGAGGTTCTTCGCCCAGTTGAAGGACGGGGAACAGTTATAGGCGAGTAGCTTGCCGGGGTACTCGTCGTGGACGGCGCGCGCGAAGTGTTCGGCTTCCTCGACGTTGGGCTTCGCGGTCTCGCACCAGAGCAGGTCGGCGTAGGGCGCGTAGGCGAGGGCGCGCGAGATGGCCTGCTCGATGCCGGGGCTCGTTTCCAGGAAGCCCTCGGACGTGCGCCGGCCGGTGAGGAAGGCGTGGTCGCGCGGGTCGACGTTGGAGGTCAGGAGCGAGGCGGCGTTGGCGTCGGTACGGGCGATGATCAGCGTGGGCACGTCGAGCACGTCGGCGGCGAGGCGCGCGGCGACGAGCTTGTTGATGGCCTCGACGGTGGGGACGAGCACCTTGCCGCCCATGTGGCCGCACTTCTTGGCGGAGGCGAGCTGGTCTTCGAAGTGAACGCCGGCGGCGCCGGCGCGAATCATGCCCTTCATCAGTTCGTAGGCGTTGAGGATGCCGCCGAAGCCGGCCTCTGCGTCGGCCACGATCGGGACGTAGGGATCGTCGATCGCCTCGCCCTCGCTGTGCGCGATCTGGTCGTAGCGTTCGATCGCGCGGTTGATGCGGGCGACGAACGCCGGGACGCTGTCGGACGGGTACAGCGACTGGTCGGGGTAGGTCTCGCCGGCCTCGTTGCCGTCCGCGGCCACCTGCCAGCCGGAGCAATAGATCGCCTGGAGGCCCGCCTTGACCTGCTGGACCGCCTGGTTGCCGGTGATGGCGCCGAGCGCGTTGACGTAGGGCCGGGCGTGGAGGTCGCGCCAGAGCCGCTCCGCGCCGTGGCGGGCGAGCGTGTGCTCGATGGGCAGGGTGCCGCGCAGGCGCACGACGTCCTGGGCGGAATAGGGTCTATCGATGCCCCGCCAGCGCGGCGAGTCGTTCCACTCTTTCTTGAGGGCGGAGGCGGCGGAGGGCTCGGCGGTGCGATTCATGACGGTCTCCCCCTGGATCAGGGCAGTTGGTCGTAGGCGGGCAAGGTGAGGAAGTCGACGAATTCGTCGTCGCCGACGAGCAGGATCACGAGCTCGGCCGCGCGCTCCACGGCGTCCGAGGGCAGACGGTCGGCGGCGGTCAGGCGCCGGGCGGCGTTGGCGACGGCCGTACCGACACGCTTCGCGCTGACGGGCGCGCCGCCCTCGCTGTGCGCGCCGTGGTGGACCCACTGCCAGAGCTGGGCACGCGCGATCTCGGCCGTGGCCGCGTCTTCCATCAGATGGTTGATGGGCACGCAGCCGTTGCCGGCGAACCAGGCCGCGAGATACTGCACGGCCACGGAGGCGTTGTTGTCGACGCCGGCGGCGGTGATCGTCCCGTCCGGCACGGCGAGGAGGTCGTCGGCCGTGATCTCGATGTCCCCGTACGGACGGTCGAGCTGGTTGGGGCCGGGCATCAGGCGGTCGAAGATCTGGCGGGCGACGGGGACGAGGCCCGGGTGCGCGACCCAGGTGCCGTCGTGGCCGTCGCCGGCCTCGCGCTCCTTGTCGGCGCGCACCTGGGCGAGGGCGGCCTCGCTCGCGGCCGGATCGTTCTTGATCGGGATCTGCGCGGCCATGCCGCCCATGGCGAAGGCGCCGCGCCGGTGGCAGGTGCGGATGAGCAGGCGCGAGTAGCTGTGCAGGAAATGGCGCGTCATCGTCACCTGCGCGCGGTCCGGGAACACGCGGCGCGGGTCGGCGCGGAATTTCTTGATGAAGCTGAAGATGTAGTCCCAGCGCCCGCAGTTGAGCCCGACGATGTAGTCGCGCAGGGCGTGGAGCATCTCGTCCATCTCGAAGGCGGCCGGGCAGGTCTCGATGAGCACGGTCGCCTTGATCGTGCCGTGCGCGAGGCCAAGGCGCTTTTCCGACAGCTCGAAGACGTCCGCCCACAGCGTCGCTTCCTCCATCGACTCCAGCTTCGGCAGGTAGAAGTACGGGCCGGTGCCGCGCGCGACGAGTTCGCGCGCGTTGTGGAAGAGGTAGAGCCCGAAGTCGAACAGCGCGCCGGGCACCGGGCGGCCGGCGAGGGACGCGTGCTTTTCGGGCAGGTGCCAGCCGCGCGGTCGCACCATCAGCACGGCCGTGTTCTCGTTCAGTCGGTAGTCGCGGCCGTCGTCGCTACGGAAGTCGATCGTGCGGCGCACGGCGTCGTGGAGGTTGCGCTGGCCGCCGACGATGTTCTCCCACGTCGGCGCGAGGGAGTCCTCGAAGTCGGCCATGAAGACGTTCGCGCCGGAGTTGAGCGCGTTGATGATCATCTTGCGGTCGACGGGACCGGTAATCTCGACCCGGCGCTCGTGCAGGTCGTCGGGAATGGGAGCGACGCGCCAGTCACCTGCGCGGATGGCGGCGGTATCGAGACGGAAGCCGGGCAGCTCGCCGCCATCGAATTCGACCTGGCGCGCGGTCCGTGCCGCGAGCAGCGAGTCGATCCGCGGGCGAAATCGATCCGTGAGTTCGGCGAGGAAGCCGAGTGCCTCGGGGGTCAGGAGCGGGGCCGCCCCGGCGGGGACGGGCGCCGTGATCCGGACTGCGTCGGGCCCGGTTGCCCGGACGGTGGATTGACTCTTGCGCATCGTGGGTTCGGGTGCAGGCCGGGGCCGCGGGTTCGCCAACACGCTATGGGGTTCCTTCCGGGGCGGCCATGACGAAAGTCAATATTCCGGAGCGGTTGCCGTCATTGCGGAATCGCCGCGGCGGGGATTGCTACGGGCCGGTTAACGGCCGGGACTCGCCGGGCGGTCAGTGCGCAATGTTGAAGAGGATGTCGGCACCGCTGATCGTGCCGGATTCCGCTTCCAGCGCCCAGTGGCGGGAGAGCTCGTAGCGCACGCGGAAAAGGTTGATGGGTTCGAACAGGCCGATGCCGTAGCTGACGTAGAGGCGCGGCGACAGGTACTTGCCCAGGAAGAGCGAGGACTGGTCGCCGGTGGTCTGGTACTGGCTCGCGCTCTCGACGCTGACCGTATCCACGCCGATCTTCTTGCCCAGCGACTTGGCCACGTAGGTGCCGCCGGCGATGCCGACGGCGTTGGCCGCGCGCGCGAACGTGCTCTGTTCGGAGCCGGAGTTCTGCTGCACGCCGTGGCCGAAGAGCAGGTAGGCGAGTGCGTCCGATTGCGGCATCGGGGGGTCGGAGAAGACCTGGAGCCGCGGGTTCTGCAGCGTGCCGGTGACGTCGAGGCCGGCCACGACGTTACCGACCGAACGCGTGGCGCGCACGTTCAGGCCCGGGTTGTCGACCGGCCCGCCGCTGAAGAGCAGCCGGCCGCGCTGGATGGTGAGGTCCTGCCCGTATGCCTTGTATTGCCCGTCGGCGATGTTGAGGTCGCCGCTGGCAGTCGTGAGGCGGCCCGGGCGGTCGTTGACGGTCACCGCGCCGGCCACGCGCGCGCTCAGACCGTAGCCCCGGAAGCGAACGTTGTCGCCGAGCGTGATTGCGAGCCGGGCGCCGAGTTTCCACGGTTCCGCTGCCTGTTCGCCGCGCCCGGCGACGACCAGGTCGGGCGTCGGGGCGACGGCGCGGGAGAAGTCCGGCGGGCGGAGGCGTGCGTAGGGCACCGTCACGCTGCCGCTGATGCCGATATCGCGTCCGGCCAGGGTCAGGCGCAGGTCCGGGCTCACGCGCACGTGGGCCTCGGGCATGTCGGCTGCCCGGAAGTCCTGTCCCTGGATGCGGGCCTGCAGGCTCCAGTGGTTCCCGTTGCGCGCGAGTTCGCCGTCCGCGGCCAGGTGGCCGCCACGGCCGTCGCCGGTTTTCGCGCGCAGTCGGAAGCCGTTTCCGGTTCCCTGCAGCGTGGCGTCGAGGCCTTCCAGCCGCGTGCCGGTGCGGGCGAGGGTGAGCGCGCCGCCGGTCACGCGCACGTTGCCGTTGAAGCTCGGGGCCCGCAACGTGCCGGCGAGCGTGAGGTCGGCGTCGAGGCGGCCCGCGACGTTCGCGACCTGGGTGCTGAGCACGCCGAGGCCGGAGAGATCAGGGAGCGTCGCGACGACGTGGACGCGGCCGGCGGGTTCGGCGTGGGTCTTCCACGGGATGCGGGCGGTCACGCCGACCTGGCCTCCCTTCGCAAGTTGGACGCGGGCCTCCGCGGTGGCGACGCTGCCGTCGAGCCGGGCCGTGGCGGAGAACTGTTGGAAGTCGAGTTCCCGGCGCTCGCCCGCGAGGGCGCGGGAGACCGTGACGTCGCCGGCCTGAAGGCGGGCGCGGGCGGCAAGCCGACCGTTGCCGCCCGCCCCGTGTAACTCGCCATCCAGGGCGCCCGCCAGTTGCGTGCCGCCGGCCAGCAGCGGATCGGTGAGATGGAGGGGGAAGCGCTGGAGCGTCGCGTCGACGCGCCAGCCGGTTGCGTCGGAGGCGCCGCCGAGGCACACGCTCGAATGGTTCGGACCGGTCAGGCAGGCGCGGTCGAGCGCCAGTCTTTGCCGGGACAAGACCAGGGCCGCGGGGGAGCGAAGATCGAAGGTGCCACCGTCGGCGAGGGCGATGCGCGCCGTATCGAGACGACCCTTCCAGGCCTTGTCACGGAGGGCGCCGCGGGCGGCGAGCGCCAGGCGGCCCGCCGGTCCGTCCGCCTCGAGGACGAAGCGCTGCGCGCTTGCGGGGCCCTCGAGCCGGGCGGCGAGGCGGTCGATTTGCGTCGAGCCGGACGCGACGTCGTGCAGCTCGACGTCGAGGCTGCTGGCGGCGTCGCCGCCGAGCGCGGCGTCGAAGCGGGCGGTGCCGTCGGCGACGGAGACGGCGTCGCCCCAGCCGGCGTGGCGCAGGGTAATTTGGCCCCGCACGCGCGGCCGTCGCGCGTCGCCGGTGAGCGAGCCGCTTCCGGTCACCGCCCCGGCGAGCCGCGGGTCCGCAGCCGCGAGGCGGGGTGCGTCGATACGCCAGTCCAGTGCGACGCGCCGGCCCCACGTTCCCTGCGCCTGCACCCGGTTGCCGCCGAGCGAGAGCCGTGCACCGGACACGCGCAGCGTGCCGCCGGCGTAGGCCGCGGTCGCATTGCCGTCGAGGGGGTGGCCGTTCAGTTGTCCGGCGACGTGCGTGATCGTCGCCTGCGCGCCCAACGGGGCGAGCGTGCCGTGGGTGTCCAGGTCGAAGCCGACGGCGCCGCGGATCTTCGGCGCGATGCTGCCGGCCTTGAGCCCACGCGCGCGCAGGGAGAGCTGGAAACGTCGCGGCGCGGCGAATGAGACCCGGCCGCGCGCGTCGAGCGTGCCGCCGAGCCAGTCGCCGTGCAGGCGCGAGACGAGGGCGTGCCGGCTGTCGCCGGTGGCCGCCAGGGACCAGTCGCCGGTGGGCAGGTCCGGGGCGGCCAGGCGCGTGCGGGCGGCGAGCGTCCAGCCCCCGAGCCAGCCGCTCACGCGCGCCGTTCCGGCCGGGAGCGAGACGCGCGCGGTTTCCGGGGCGAGCGGCCATTGCAGGTGCGACCATTCGAGCGCGACGTCGGCGGCGGGCTGGTCGCCCAGCCGCACGGTGCCGCGGGCCGCGAGCGCCGTCCTTGTCCCCGGGATCGCGACGTGCAATCGATCGATGCGCAGGCCGTTCCCGTCGGCGCCGCCGTCGAGCGCGACGGTCGCGGCGTACTCGGTGGGCGTCTCGGCGCGGACGGTGCCGTCGACGTGCAGGTTGCCGGGCGACCCGTGCGTGTTCAGCACGGCGGCGACGCGCATGGCCGGCCAGGCGGAGCGCAAGGCGTGGGGATCGAGGCCGGTGAACGCCAGCTTGCCGTTCCACGCGGGCCGCGTGAGCGGGTGGGTCACCGTCGCGTTCAATCGGCCGGCGAATGGTGCCGCGATCCGCTGGTCGATACGAAGCCGGGTGTGGAGCCGGCCGGCGATTCGCGTGTGTCCGGTGACCGCGGGGTAGTCCGGTACGCGCAGCCGCCAGTCCAAGTTCGCCGTGACGGGCCAGTTGCCGCGCGCGGTGGCCGCGAGCCGGCCGGAGAGGTCGATGCGCGGCCCGTGCACGGCGATGCCGCCGATCTCGATGCGACTGCCGCCGGCGCGGAGCTGGAGGGCGGCGTGGTCGAGATGGAGTTGCCGCGTGCCGGTGTCGACGTCGAGGTCGCTCGCCGTGAGGCGGTCGACGCGGACGCCGACGGGGAGCGAGACGCGGGCGGGCAGGACGGGGGCTCCGGACCGGCCGCCGCTGCTCCGGACCGTGATGCGCACGCCGTTGGCGCCCAGGCGTGCCAGGTGCACGGTGCCGGTGACAAGCGCCAACGGTTCCCAGTCGAGCGTGAGTTTGTGTACGGCGATGCGCATGTCTCCGGTCTTCATCACGACGTCGTCGAGCGTGAGCGGGCCGGCGAGGCGCGAGCCTTCCACGCGGCCGATGGCGAGCGCGCCGCCCGAGTGGCTCCGGACCATCCCCACCGCCCAGTGCAGTCCGGCGGGGGTCTCGAGCAGGACGGCCAGGCCCGCGGCCATGAACACGACGAGGGCGAGGACGCCGAGCCCGATGCGGTAGCGCCACTTCACAGCGACAGCCCGATGCCGATGTGGAGGCGGACATAGCCCAACTCGGGATGGGCAATGGGATGGGCCAGGTCGACGCGCACCGCCCCGACCGGCGTGTAGTAACGCGCGCCGAGCCCGATGCCTTTTTCGGGCGGCGCCGTGAAGCTGTTGGCGGCCGTGCCCGCGTCGAAGAACGCGGCCACGCCCCAGTTGCCGACGATGCGCCAGTCGTACTCCACGCTGCCCGTCTTCAGGTAGCGGCCGCCCACGACCTGGCCCGCCGCGTTGCGCGGGCCGATGGACTGGTAGGCGTAGCCGCGCACGCTGTTCTCCCCGCCGGCGAAGAACCGCTCCGCGACCGGCAGGTGATCGAAATTGCTGTCCGCGATCGCGCCGATCTCCCCGCGCAAGACGACCTCGCCCGGCCCGAGCGGGATGACGACGTGGACGGAGAGGTCCGCGCGCGCGAAGGTGTCGTCGGAGGCCAGCGCCCGGGCGGCGCCGTGAACGTCGGCGTTAATGCTGTAGCCGAAGGCGGACACACCCGGCGGCTGGGCGACGATCCGCGAGTAGCGGATACCGGGCATCACCAGGCGGCTGACGAGCGTGCCGGGGGCGAGGTCGCTCCTGTAGCGCCCGACGTTGACATAGGCGTCCTGCTGCCAGCCATCCACGCGGGTGATACGGCTCACGCCGAGGCCGAGCAGGTAACCGACGGTGTCGCCGTAGTCACGCCGGTTGTCCGTGGCGGAGAATACGAGCCGGTCGGAGGTGGGATCCGCCAGGGGAACGATGTAGCGGGCGTTGGCCTCCGTCGCGATCCGCGACAGGCGCGCGTCGAAGCGAAAGCGGTGGCCGCGTCGGTTGACGCGGCGGTTCTCCCAGCCGAAGCGCAGGCGGGGGCCGGTATCGGTGCCGTAGCCGAGGCCGAGTGAGTAATGGTTGCGCTTCGCCGGTTGGGCCGTCACCGTTACCGGCACGCGACGGTCCTGGCCGGCGCGGTCCTTCTCCGGCGTGACGGAGACGCTCGAGAAATAGCCGCTGCTGCTGAGTCTCGACTGGAGGTCGGAGAGTTTGCCGGCGCTGTACGGCTCGCCCGGCTGGATGTGCACGTAGCGGTGCACGAAGCCGGGGTTGAGGATGCCCTGGTGGATCGTGACCTCGCCGAAGCGGTATCGCGGGCCCGTGCGGAACACGAGGAGGACCTGGGCGCTGTGCTGTGCGGGGTCCACGTGCAGCACGTGTCGGGCGAATTCCGCGTCGAGGTAGCCGTGGTCCGCCGCGACCTGCTGCAGCGCGCGCTTGGTCTGCGTATATTCCGACTGGCGCAGGGGCGCCCCGGTACGGATCGGCGGCGACCGCGCGATGGAGGCGAGGGCGGGGTCGTTGGCGCCGGCGCCCTCGATGCGCACGACGACGCGCTCCACCGTCACCGGTTCGCCGGGCTGGATGCGGTAGGTGGCGGTCCAGTTATCGCCGTCGCGGGTCAGGTTCGCGTCGACCTGCGGCGAGAAGTACCCGTAAGGCTCCAGCGCCCGGCGGATCTGGCGCGGCGCCTCGCCGTTCAGTCGGCGTATGGTCGCGGCCGGTTCCGCTCCCCAGTCGGTGTACTGCGCGATGGAGAGCGACGCGCGAACGTTCTGCTCCAGCTCGCCGCTGATGCCCTCGATCCGGACGGTCACCTGCGGCGCCGCGCTGGCGCAGGTCCAGGCCGCGGAGATCAGCAGGAGCACCAGGCCGGCGAGGGGGTAGCGTACGCCTGCGGCGTTCACGGCAGTCTCCCGTGCCGTGGGCGAGAGGGCGGCCGGCGGCACCAAGCGGCATGCACTGGCATGCGGGCCATGTTAGCGGCAGCGGCCGCCGCGAGTGACGTCCCGTGGCTGCGGGAACAACCCGCATGGGCAGTGGTTCAGACCGGCTTCGTCTTCCTTCGTTCGCCGTGCGGGCGGGAGCGAATGCTCCGGGGCGCCCGTCGGCGGACCCGCCCACCGGGCGGGTCCGCGCGAACGGTCAGGAGTGCGAGGGCGGCTTGACCGCCGGCTGTGCGAGGACCCACTTGGCGATCGTCTGCGCCTGGTCCTTGGTGAGGTCCGGATGCGAGGGCATCGGCACGCCCCCGGTCCAGGGCTTCCAGTACCCGACACCGCCGTTGATGATGAAGTTCGCCACCGAGGAGACGGCGTCCTTCTTGCCCTTGTAGCGGTAGGCGACCCACCCCCACGCGGGGCCGACGACCTTGTGCTTCGCCGCGTGACAGGCGCTGCACCCGTTCGACTGGATGAGCTGTTGTGCGTTGCTGGCGGCCAGGGCCGGCAGGGCCGCGAACAGAGCGGCACCGGCGGCGGCCGAGACAAGGAATCCGTACTTCATGAGCGTCTCCGATCCGTAGACGACGGGTCTATAGGATAAACCCGACGGGAAAGAGCGTCCGGCCGCGGAACGAGCACCCGGCCGGACGCCCATGGGCCAAAGGCTCAGAACAGGAACCACGCGAACATGTAGAGCGTGTCGTTATCCGATGCGCTGCGGCCGCTGCCGTCGTAGTTGCTGCTGCTGCCGTCGAACTTGTCGTACAGCGTGTACTGTGCCCCCAACTGCACGTTGGCGGCGGGCAGGTACGTCCACTGGACGATCCAGCCGCTGCTGTCGGGCGAGTTCGTGCGCGAATCCTGGTACACGAGCGGGTTGCTGTTGCCGTTTGTGCGGAAGTATCCCAGCGACGGCCCGTAGGTCTCGTGCCAGAAGTACTGGGCGTTGACCGCGAATGTGTTCAGGTGGTTGTCGGGCTGGGCCGGGTCCGTCGCATCCAGTGTCTGCTTCTCGTGGATCAGCATCCCGTGGACGGTCAGGGAGTCGCGGCCGGGCGTGAGCAACTGGTACTGCGCGTCGAGGCCGTAGTCCGTGTAGTTGTCGGTGGCGCCCGAGAGCGGTTGACCGTCGCCCGGGTACACATGCTGCGACATCCCGAACGTTCCGACCTCGAAGGAATGCGTGAAGTTGCCGCCGGTGCTCCAGTTGTGCTCCCAGGCGAGGCGCCAGTAGGGCGCGACGTTGGAGATCACGTTCGTCGACGTGCTGTCCACGGGCTGGGGGTTTCCGATTTGCGAGGAGCGGTAGAGGCTGACGCCGGCGTAGACGCTTCCGTCGAACCAGGCGTATGCACCGAGTCCGGCGACGGTGCCGCCCAGGTCCATGATCTGGGGTCCCCAGTCCGGCCCGGGAGCGTTGTCGGAACCGAGATACGGGAAACCCCAGGCCGGGGTGCTGTTCCACGGGTCCTCGATCGTCGGGTTGTTGTTGAGCGTCAGGCCCCAGACCACCGACTTGCCGCCGAGCTTGGCGGTGTTCGCGTACCGCACGTCGGTATTGTCGAGCGAGAACCGGTTGTCGGCCTCGGTGTAGGTGATCTGAGCGAACGATCCCAGATGCGAGGCGATCCGCCCGGCGTAGAAGAGACTCAACTGGTCCGGGAACGCCACCGTGCTGTTCTGCGCGCCGGGCGCGGACTGCTTGAGCACGGTGTCGGAGACGAGAATCATCGCGGAGATCGGCGGAAACTTGCCGATGCTCTCCTTGGGCGTCTTCTTGCCGGGATTCGACGGGCTCAGGGTGTTGTTGCTCAACACGTAGCCGTTCATCTTGAAGTAGCGGCCGAACGGCGTCAGTTGGGGCGCGACGGTGTGGCAGGTCTCGCAATTGAGGCCGGTCTGGCGCGAATAGCTCGGGACCGCCTGCGCGTCGCGTGGAGCGAGACTCAGTGTCGCCAGTGCGAGAGCGCCTGCCACGACCAGGATTTTTACTGCTTTTGGAGCCATGGAATAACCCTCCTTGTCCTGCGGGTGTGTATCCGTGGTGCGAAGCCTAAGTCCCCGCGGGGTAACACCGGCTGATCCATATCAAGTCGGGAGAGTTTCGCGGGACCGATCGGCGATTCGAGGGGACGAATCAGACGATGCGGTAGCGCCGTATCCGGTAGAAGCCGCCGAAGAGATCCCGCCGGACCTCGGGAACGACGTCGCGTCCGTTGCGTGCCGCGCAGGCGCGCAATTCGGCCTGCAGGTCCTGTCGCCAGAAGTTTCCCAGGAACGGCTCGACGCGCTCGATCAGCCACCGGAGCGGGGCGATGCGGTGAAAGGGGTGCGTCCGGCCCAGCTCGCCGTAGTCCGCGATGACCAACCGTCCGCCCGGTGGAAGGACGCGCGTAGCCTCGCCGAGGACCCGCCGTCGCGACGCGGCCGGCAGCTCGTGAAGCAGGAAGAACAGCAGGACGGTGTCGAATCCGCCGTCGGCGCAGGGAAGGTTTTCCGCATTGGCGCGGTACAGACGGACGCGACGGTCGCTCCCGGCGAGCTTGCGGCGCGCCGTGGAGAGTTGGATGGGAGCCACGTCCACGAGGTGAAGCGCCGCGGGCGGCAGGTGGCGGGCGAGGGTCGGCGTGAGTACGCCGTACACGGCCGCCACCTGGAGCGTCTGCCCGGCGGTGGCGGGGGAGAGGACCTCGAGGCAGCCCCGGAGAAGCCGCCGGTACTGCCCGAACAGGATCGTGTTGATGACCGGTTGGTGGTCGAAGAACCACACGGCCGGCGGCCACAGATAGGCCCACCAGTAAGAGCGGAACAGGTACTCGGGGATCGCGGGGCGGCGGGTCCGATGGACGTCCGGTCCGGGAGCCCGGGTGGTCGAGGCGCGCGGGGCGGGGGCATGTGACTCGAAGTGCTGCTTCATGGGTCCGCTTCCTTACGATGCCTTCAAGATATCGGCGCGCTCCGCTCGAGGTGTTGATGGAAATCAGGCGCGAGCGGGACCGCCGCCGCTTCGCCGGGCCGCGTCATTCATCCGTGGCGTGATCGAAATCAATCCGATCCCGGCCGGGCCGGGCAGAATCGGGAGCGACGGCCACAAGCGGAGGGGCGGATATGGCGCGCAAGGGCGGACGAGGGCTCGTGGGGCGTGTCTGGGGATTCTTCAGCCGGCCGAGCGCGCGCTGGCCGCTGGGGGCGATCCTCCTGGCCGGCGTCGCCGCCGGCGGTCTCGCGCTCGGGGGCTACAACGAGGCGGTGGTGCAGACGAACAAAACCGGCTTCTGCCTCAGCTGCCACGAGATGAAGGCTTACGTCTACGACGACTACGTGCACTCGGTGCATTTCCAGAACCCGGTCGGGGTCCGGGCCACCTGCCGGGATTGTCACGAGCCGGCGGACTGGTGGCACCAGTTCGGCGCCAAGGTCCTGTCCGTGAACGACCTCTACCACCACCTCGCGGGGACGGTCGCGACGCGCGAAGCATTCGACAAGCGTCGCCCGGAGCTGGACCGGAAGGTGTGGGCCGAGCTCAAGGCGACCGATTCGCGCACCTGTCGCAAGTGCCATTCGTGGGGCGCCATGCTGACGGACGCGCAACGGCCTGCCGCACGCGCGAGCCATCAGCTCGCGCGCAAGAGCGGCATGACCTGCATCGACTGCCACAAGGGGATCATGCGCATGAAGGGAAACTTCGCGGCGTCCGCGCCGGCGGCGCCGGGCGGGCCGTGAGCGTCGCGGCGGAGGGTTGAAGGCCGCCTGCTTGATCGAGATCAACCGGCCCCTGCCGCGCCGCACCTATTCTTGCCCAAAAGGAAAGCTCACGGCGGTAACGGCGGCGTCACCGGGTCATGAAGCGCATGGAGAGCGCTCATGACGACCGGGCCCAGGACCGGCGCCGGACGGGGAAGCGACATAACAGGCTCAGCGGGGAGAAACGGGAATGATGGCTATTGACTGCTTGCTCGAACGACTCGGCTGCGCCCGAGTCCGCACGCTGGCGGCCGTAACGGGTGCCGCCGTCCTGGCAGTCACACTGGGGGCCTGCGGCAGCGGCTCGACCGGTGCGCAGGGTCCCGCCGGACCCTCGGGACCGCCGGGCCCGACTGTCGAGTCGGCGCAGAACGCGCAAAGCCTGCATTTGACTATCACGAAGGTCTCGATCGCGGCGACCAGCACCGTCGCCTTCAAGGCCACGGATCCCGATCGCGACGACGAGCCGGTGACTCGCATTCCCGGTTCCACGCTGGAGGTGATCATCGCCAAGCTGGTCCCCGGGACCAACGGCGATGCCGACCACTGGCAGAACTACATCAACCACACCGTCCAGCCGTACACCACGGGGCAACAGGCGGAGATCCAGCCGGAAACGGATTCGGGCGGCACGCTCACCGACAATGGCGACGGGACCTATCTGTATACGTTCGGGACCGACCTGACGAACGTCACCCAGCCCGTCGCGGTTCCCTTCCAGGCCTCGCTGGTGCACCGGGTGGCGATCAACATCCGCTCCAGCACGCTGCCCGCCGCCAACGATGCGATTTATACCTGGGTGCCGGCGACGGGGCAGACGAAGAACCTCGACGCCCGTGAAATCGTGACGACCGCATCGTGCAACCAGTGCCACGACCATCTCGAGGCGCACGGCGGCCCGCGCAAGAACACGGCCGAGTGCGTGCTGTGTCATAACCCGGGCAATACGTCGCTGAACGGCAACAGCCTCGATTTCAAGGTGTATATCCACAAGATCCACGACGCCGCCGGCCTGCCCAGCGTGCTCGCGGGCACCCCGTACGTGCTCATCGGCTACCGGGGCTCCACGAACGACTTTTCCAGCGTCGTGTTTCCGCAGGACATCCGCAACTGCACGAAGTGCCACGACCCGGCGAATCCGGAGACCCCGCAGGCCGCGCGCTTCGAGACTCGGCCCACCATGGCGGCCTGCGGTTCCTGCCATGACAACGTGGACTTCGCCCAGGGCAAGGCGGGCGGCCATCCCGGGGGCGTGGAGACGGACAACAGCCAGTGCACGGTCTGCCATACGGAGAACTCCGTGGCGGGAAGCGTGGCGGAATCCCACGTCATTCCGCAGAAGGTGGCGGCCGCCAATTACCAGTACAACATTCTTTCCATCAACAACGGCGGACCCGGTCAGAAGCCGGTGATCCGGTTCTCGGTGACCAATCCGAACAACAACGACCAGCCGTACGATCTGGCGACGGACCCCAATTTCACGGCGTCGGGCGCGAGACTGGGCCTCGATATCGGCTGGACGACCCCGGGCTACCCGAACTCGTATTCGAATTTCGACAGCGGCAGCAATCCGGGCCAGCCCGTAGAGATCGCCATCGACAGCGGCGGCACCCTGAATGCCACGGACAACGGCGACGGCACCTACACGGTGACCTCGCCGGTGCCGATTCCCACGACTGCCGTCGGGACCGGCGTGGTCGCGATGGAGGGCCATCCGAACGGGGACTACGACGGCAGCGGAAGCTATGCGACCGCCATTCCGGTGACCAGCGCGGTCAAGTATTTCGGGATCACCGACGCGACGCCGCAGCCGCCCGTCGCGCCGGCGCAGGTGGTGTCGTTCGACAAGGGGTGCGAGCGCTGCCACAGCCATAACGATGGCCTGGCGATGCATGGCGCCAACCGCGTGGACAACCTGGAAGTCTGCGTGATCTGCCACAACCCGAACGATACGGACGTGGGCATGCGGCCGACGGATCCGGACGGAATCTCCAACGGCGTCAACACCGCGGCCGTGGACGGGCTCGAGCAGCAGGCCATCGATTTCCCGCGCCACATCCATGCGATCCATGCGTCCATGGAGTCCCCGCAGGGGCCGGCCTTCCGGGCGAAGCCGTGGATCGTCTACGGGTACTTCAACTCGGTGAATAATTTCGGAGACCTGCGGTTCCCGGGCATCCTCAGCGACTGCAGCCAGTGTCACACCGCGACCGGTTACCAGTTGCCGTTGCCGAGCGGCGAGATGGGTACGACGGTCGATACGCTGGCGACGGTCGGTAAGTCCAGCCCGTACGGCGCGCAGCTGTTCTACGGCCCGACCGGGGCGACGACGGTGCCCGCGGACCAGGCGGTCTTCAAGCGTATTACGCCCACGGCCGCCGCCTGTTCGGCCTGCCATGATTCGAGCTTGGCGGTCGAGCACATGAAACAGAACGGCGCCATGTTCGACGCCGTGCAATCCCTGATCGGCCCCGACGACGCGACGGAGACCTGTGCCGTGTGTCACGGTCCGGGACGGGTGGAAGACGTCAGCAAGGTGCATGACGTGTCGCCGAACGGCTGATCGGGCGCCGAGGGAACTGCGTGGATGACCAGAACGAGCGTGGAGGACGCCCGATGAGCCGCTGGAAGACGTGCCCTGCACGACCGGACAGCCAGCGTGCGGACATCGGGCGGCGGGCCCGGCGACTGGCCGGCACGCTGCTCCTGATCGCGTTCGCCGCGGTTCCCGCGTTTGCCGGGGCCGCCGACGCCCCCGCCGGGGCCACGGCGGCAGGCGCCGTGCCGACTTACTCGCCGCACGGCGCCAACACCTGCCTTCTCTGCCACCGAACGGCGAAGGTGAAGGCCATCTTCAGCACCCCGCATGCCGCGAAGAGCGACTCGCGGACACCGTTCGCCGGACGCCAGTGCGAAGCCTGCCACGGGCCCGGCGGCCAGCACATCAAGCCGCCCGGCCCGGGGCAAAAGCGGACGCCCATGCCGTTCTTCGCCCCGAATTCGCCGGTCACCGTTAAACAGGAAAACGGGCGGTGCCTGACCTGCCACAACGACGCCCACCGCATGGCGTGGAAGGGCAGCGTCCACCAACGGCACGACGTCGCGTGCGTGAGCTGCCACACCATTCATGCAAAGCACGATCCGGCGCTGTCGGCCGCGACGCAGCCGAAGGTCTGCTACCAATGCCACCAGGGCATCCGCGCGGACTTCGCGAAGTTCTCGCATCATCCGGTGCCGACCGGGCAGCTGAAATGCAGCTCTTGCCATAACCCGCACGGCTCCTTCGGACCGCAACTGCTGGTCGGCGACACGGTCAACCAGACCTGCTACCAATGTCATGCCTCCAAGCGGGGGCCGTTCCTGTGGGAGCATCCGCCCGTGCAGGAGGACTGCACGAGCTGCCATACGCCGCACGGTTCGGTGAACCCGGACTTGCTGGTGAGCCGCCCGCCGCTGTTGTGCCAGCAATGCCACCAGTCCGCCGGACACCCCAGCATCGCGTTCGGGCCGAACGGTCTGCCGGGGAAGCGGCCGAACGGATTCCTGCTGTCCCGCAGTTGCATGAGTTGCCATAGCGAAATCCACGGATCGAACGATCCGTCGGGAGCGCCGCTGAGCCGCTAGTACGGGGGACGGGTGTCGCGACATGCAAAAAGTCACCAAGACATTGCTTGCACTGGTCCTGACGGGCGTCGCCGGGGGTCTCGCCCCGGCTCATGCGAGTACACGGGCGCCCGCGAGCGCCAGCGCGAAGCAGGCCGCGCCCGCCGGCATCCCGTCCGACTGGACCTGCAGCATCTGCCCGTTTCAGTACGGGTGGAGGGGCCGGACGCGGTTGGGCCTCATCCACGTGGCCAACGGGAACGACAAGTACGGCGAGTACACGGGGCTGACCCGCTCCGGCGGCTATCTCCAGGCCGGGTTCGACCTGACGTACCGCGACAAGCGCGGCTACTATCTCTACGCGCGCGGCGCGCGACTGGGCCTGGAGTCGCGAAAGATCGTCGTCGCCGGCGGACGCCAGGGACGTTACGAACTCACCGCCTCGTACCAGGGGATTCCACACTACTTCCAGGAGCCGGGCGCCACGCCGTTCCGGAGTACGGGCGGAGCTTCGTTGGCGCTTCCGGCGGGGTGGGTCACCGGGGGTTCCACCGGGCAGATGCCCCGGCTGGCGAGCGCTCTTCGACCCGTCGAGGTCCAGCGGACGCGACGCGTCGAACGCGTGGCGGCGAAGGTGCCACGGCCGAAGTCGCACTGGACGTACGCCGTGGGGTACCAGCACGAGACGCAGAAGGGCGTGCAGGTCCTGGGCGGCAGTGTCCTGACGACAAGCAGCCTGTTGCCGGAGTCCATCGACTATGCCACCGACCAGGTCAGGGCGTCGGCGAACTACGCCGTGAAGCTGTGGCAGTTGAAGCTCGCCTATTACGGGTCCTTTTTCCACGATTCCAACCGCTCGTTGCGCTGGCAGAATCCCTTCACGCCGTTCGCTCCGGGTGCGGACGCCGGCCAGATCGGCCAGGCGCCGAGCAACCACTTCAACCAGCTCTCGGTAGCGGGCGCGTGGAGCTTGCCCGCGAACACCCGCCTGATGTCCATGGCCGCCTACGGGCGCGCGAGGCAAGATGAGCCGTTCCTGCCGGTCACGGTGAACCCGGACCTGCAGCCCGGGGCGCTGCCCCGCTCGAGCCTGGATGGCGAAGTGGTGACCCGCAACTACGTCCTGCGTCTGAATTCCAGTCCGGTCGGGAACCTGGAGCTGAACGCGGACTACACGTACGACCAGCACCAGGACATGACGCCGCAGGCGCTCTTCCCTCAGGTGCTGACGGATGCGTACGTGGCTTCCTCGCTCATGAACTACCCGTACAGCTTCGAGAAACGCAAGACGAGAGTCCGGGCCGGGTACCGGTTCAATCGGCGGGTGCGCCTGAGTATCGGCGGTGAGCACCAGAACGAGCAACAGAGTTTCCAGCGCACCGCCGACACGCGAACGAATTCGGCCTGGGTGGAAGGCCGTTTCGATGCCGCGTCGCACGTCAACGTCTACGCGAAGCTGCTCGGCTCCAATCGTGCCGCTCCGGACTACGTGCCGTTGTCCGACCTCCTGCTGCAGGAGAACCCGCTTCTGCGCCAGTACAACCTGGGCGACCGGCACCGGAAGCAGGGCCAGCTTCGCGTGTCCTACATGCCGGCCGGGATGGTGGATGTTTCGTTGCAATGGCAGCAAAACCTGGATCGCTACGCGGACACCCCCCTCCTGGGGCTCACGGACAGCCGGGACACGAGCTACACGCTGAGCCTGGGGCTTCAGCCGTCCACGGACACGAGCTTGTCCGCCTATTACACGGAACAACGCATCGTCAACGACCAGGCCGGAAGCCAGACCTTCACGACCGCCGACTGGTACGGAGACCGGGAGGACATCGTCCATACGGCCGGCATGGACGGGGAATGGCGGAACGTGGTGCCGCGTTGGGACCTCGGCGGATCCATCCTGTACCAGATCGCCCGCGGCAGGATCGCCGTCATCCAGCAGGGAGTGCCGGGACGGTTCCCCGACATCGTCGAACGGATGCAGGGCGTGCAGCTGTATACGCGGCGCCGCCTGACCGACAGCCTGGCGCTGCGACTGGAGTATGCGCTGGAACGCTATCGCTCAAACGACTGGCAGCTGGACAACGTGACGCCGTCGACGGTGCCCAACGTCCTGACGCTGGGACTGCAGAGCCCGAATTACACCGTCAGCCTGATAGCGCTGTCCGTCGAGTACGTCTTCTGACGCCAACGGCGCGGACCCCCGGACCGTCCTTGTCGCACGGATGCCCGGCGGCGCCGGGAGCCGTGCGGTAGGCCTGCCCGGAACCCCCTGCGGCCGGCGGAGCGCGTGCCGGCCGCGGAGCGCCGGCATCGGCGTGTCAGTGGCTGCTGCCCTTGGCGGCGGCAACTCCGAAGGCCTGGTGCATGTAGGCGAGAATCTTCTGCACCTGCTTTTTGTTGAGCTGGCCCTTCATGGGCGGCATCGCCATCGACGAACCCTTGGACTGGTAGCCGTTGAGGACGCGCTCGGCGAGCACGGAATCGCTCTGCGCGAGGACGCCGCCGGCCTGGGTGAAGTCCGGGGCTGCCGGCAGAGCACCCTTTCCGTTGCTGCCGTGGCACATCGCGCAGTTCTGGGCGTAGAGGTCCTGACCGGAGGCCGCTGCGTTGGCGGCGGAGAACGGAATGGCTACGGCGCCGCAGAGCGCCAGCGAGGCAATGGCAAGACTTGCTTTCATCGTGGGACATCCTCGTCGTGTCGATGTGGCGAAAAGTAGCACAGCCGCGGGCGTCCGGGGCGGTCCGACACCCGCCGCGACGGTCGCCGGGGCCAGGGATCGACGCTGGTTTGATCCAGATCAAACGGCTTGGGAGGGAGCCGCCGGCCGGTCGCGCCCGTTCCTCTTCAGGGCGAACCCGAGGTGGAAGCCCGCGGCCTGCCCGGCGGCGCCCGCGATTGACTGGCATCAAGAGGCGTGCCGATAAGGCGCCGCGAGGCGTTACGGCCCGCGGCGCGCGCTTACAATGTGTGTCGATCGGGATGGTGTTCTCAGCGCGAGGATGAACGGACTGGAAGCCGTGAAACCAGGGACGGCGGGCTCGGCCCGGGCCGCTGCCATCGAGGCGGCGCCGGGGCTTGCCGTCGCGAAACTGGAACTCTGGCGCGGCGACTATTGCGTATGCGTCGGCCTGGACGCCGCCGCCGCCCCCGGGCAGGTACTGCACCTGCGCGGCGCCAACGGCGCGGGCAAGACGAGCCTCATCCGGGTGCTCGCCGGGCTCTCCCTGCCGGAATCCGGCGAGTTGCGCCTGTGGGGCGAGCCCGCACGCGGACGCATGACCGCCTATCGCGCCGCGATCTGCTACGTGGGGCACAGCGACGGCATCAAGCGCGAGTTGACGCCGGAGGAGAACCTGCGGCTCTCGGCGTGCCTCGTCCTGGACCCGTCGCGGCGCACGCCCGCGGAGGCGCTTGAGCGCGTGGGGCTCGCCGAGCACGCGGGGCGCCCGTGCGCGGAAATGTCCGCGGGCCAGCGCCGGCGCACCGCGCTCGCCCGCCTGCTCATGAGCAACGCCCCGGTGTGGCTGCTGGACGAGCCCCTGGTCAGCCTTGATCGCTCGGGGGCGGGGCTCGTCGCCGACCTGATGCACGAACACGTCGCCGCCGGGGGTATCGCGGTGCTGGCGACGCACCAGCCCGTGGACCTGACCGGCATCGACGTCGTGGAAGTGGACCTTCCGCAGGGCGGCGGCTCATGGTGAGGGAGCTGCTGCGGCGCGAGCTCCTGATCGCCTGGCGGCGGCCGGGCGAAGCCATGACACCCGTGGTCTTCTTCCTGGTCACGAGCATGCTCTTCCCGCTGGGGCTGAGCCCCGAGGCATCGCTGCTGCGGCCGCTCGCGCCCGGCGTAATCTGGGTGGTGGCGTTTCTGGCGGGCATGCTCGGACTGCAGCGGCTGTTCCGGGCGGATTTCGACGACGGGACGCTGGAGCAGCTCCTGCTGTCGCCGCGGCCCCTCACCCTGATCGTGCTGGTCAAGGCACTGGGGCACTGGCTTGTCACGGGCCTGCCCGTCGTGATCGGCGGCGGGGTCGTGGCGGCGATGCTGTTCGTGCCGGCCCGCGACGTGGCGACCGTGATCGCGGGCCTGCTGCTCGGCACGCCGGTGTTGACGCTGCTCGGCACGGTCGTGGCCGCGTTGACCGTATCGCTGCGGCAGGCGGCGGTGCTGGGCCCGGTGTTGATACTGCCGCTCGCGACCCCGGTCCTCATCTTCGGGGCGCACAGCGCGACGCTGGCCATGCAAGGGCGGTCGGCCGCACAGGCCTTCGAGGCGCTGGCCGCGATGTTCATCCTGGCGGCGAGCCTGCTGCCCGTTGCGGCGGCCGTCGCCCTGAGGATCAGCCATGAGAGTTAGCACCGGAAGCCCCGGCGGGAACTCGAGACGAAACGGAGGTCGGACATAACGTGTTTACCTGGCTCCACAAGATGGGTTCGCCGCCGGTGCTCTACCGTGTGGCGGAACGTGCCGCGCCGTGGTTCAAGTGGACGAGCCTGGTGCTGCTCGCGGCGGGTCTGGTCGGCGGGCTGATCCTCGCGCCGCCGGACTACCAGCAGGGCGACGGATTCCGCATCATCTACCTGCACGTGCCCAGCGCCTGGATGTCGCTTTTCGTGTTCGCCCTGATGGCGGTGGCGAGTGCGGTGGGCCTGATCTGGCGGCTGCGCATGGCGCACGCCGTGGCTGCGGCGGCGGCACCGCTCGGGGCCGGCTTCACGCTGGTGACGCTGGTGGCGGGCTCGCTCTGGGGCAAGCCCATGTGGGGCACCTACTGGGTCTGGGACGCACGCCTGACCTCGGAGTTGATCCTGCTGTTCCTGTACCTGGGTTTCACGGCGGTGGTGAATGCCTTCCCGGACCAGCGCACGGGCGACCGCGCCGGGGCGATACTGGCGATCGTCGGCGCCGTGGATTTGCCGATCATCCATTTCTCGGTCAAGTGGTGGACCACGCTGCACCAGGGCTCGAGCCTGAAGCTCAGCGGTTCCAATATCGCGGGCTCCATGCTGTGGCCGCTGCTGGTGATGGTGGTGGCGTTCACCCTGTATTTCTTCTGGATCCTGTCGCTGCGCGTGCGCACGGAGATACTGCGCCGCGAGCGGCGGGCGTCATGGGTCCTGTCCCTGCAAGGCGTTGGCGGGGCCCGCGGCGGAGCGAGGTGACGACGAATGCACAGTTGGCATGAATTTCTGGACATGGGCGGGTACGCGGTCTATGTGTGGCCGGCCTATGCGGTGGGCTTCGTGGTGATCGCGGGAAGCGGCTGGAACGCCCGGCGCGGCCTGCAGCAGGCGCTGCGCCGCGCCCGGCGCCGCGCGCAGGAGGTGAAGCGATGACGCCGCGCCGTCAGCGGCTGCTGGTCGTGCTGGGCATCATCGCCGGCACCGGTGTCGGTGTCGGCGTGGCGCTCAAGGCGTTCAGCGGCAACATGCTCTATTACTACACGCCGACCCAGGTGCTGAAGAAGGACATCAGCCCCAGCCGCACGTTCCGGCTGGGCGGCCTGGTGGAGAAGGGCACGGTGAAGCGCAAACCGGACAGCCTGACGGTGCGCTTCGAGGTCACCGACAACCGCCGCCAGATCCCGGTGGTGTTCACCGGCGTGCTTCCGAACCTGTTCCGGCCGGGCCAGGGCGTGATCGCCAACGGCCACATGGCCGCCAACGGGACGTTCGTGGCCGACGACGTTCTCGCCAAGCACGATTCGAAATACATGCCGCTGAAGCTATACGACAAGAAGACCGGCAAGGCGTATACGCGCCCGGGCCAGATGGACCGGGGCGGGGAGGGCAGCAATGGCACCTGAATTCGGACAGTTCGCACTCGTGCTGGCACTGGCCCTGGCTATCGTGCAGGGCGTGGCCGGACTCGTGGGCCCGTGGCGAAACCGCCCGGGGCTGATGGCGCTGGCGCGACCCGCCGCGTATGCGCAGTTCCTGGCCCTCGCCGTCGCGTTCGGTTGCCTGACCTACGCTTTCGTGACCACGGACCTGAGCGTCAAGTACGTGGTGAACAATTCCAACGCCGCGATTCCGCTGCTCTACAAGTACACGGGCGTGTGGGGCGCGCACTCCGGGTCGGTCTTGTTGTGGGTGCTGATCCTGGCCGCCTGGGGCGCGGCCGTCGCAACGTTCAGCCGGCGGTTGCCGCGCCACTTCCTCGCGCGCGTACTGGGCGTCATGGGGGCGCTGGGCGTCGGCTTCCTGATCTACAGCCTGTGGCTGTCGAACCCGTTCATCCGGCTGTTGCCGCCCGCGCAGGGCGGGGCGGACCTGAACCCCATCCTCCAGGACCCGATGCTCGCCACGCATCCGCCGACGCTCTACATGGGCTACGTGGGTTTCTCGGTCGCCTTCGCATTCTCGGTGGCGGCGTTGCTCGGCGGGCGCATGGACAGCGCCTGGGCGCGCTGGACGCGGCCGTGGACGCTGGTGGCGTGGATGTTCCTCACCGCCGGCATCACGCTCGGCAGCTACTGGTCCTACTATGAACTCGGCTGGGGCGGCTGGTGGTTCTGGGATCCGGTCGAGAACGCGTCCTTCATGCCGTGGCTGATCGGCACCGCGCTGGTCCACTCGCTGATGGTTACCGAGAAGCGCGGCGCGTTCCGGGGCTGGACCGCTCTCCTCGCGTTGATGGCGTTCTCGCTCTCGCTGCTCGGGACGTTCCTGGTGCGCAGCGGCGTGCTGGTCTCGGTCCACGCCTTCGCCGTCAATCCGCAGCGAGGCATCTACGTGCTGGCGCTTCTGGGTGCGTTCACCGGCGCCGGCCTGGCGCTGTACGCGTGGCGGGCACCGAAGCTGGCCGGCGGCGGCGGGTTCGCATGGCTCTCGCGCGAATCGGCGCTGCTGACGATGAACGTGATCCTGGTGGCCGCGGCGGGCGCGGTGCTGCTCGGGACGCTTTACCCCCTGTTCTACACCGCCGCGGGACTGGGCCGGCTCTCGATCGGTCCGCCGTACTTCAACCGCGTGTTCATCCCCCTCATGGTGCCGCTGTTCCTGCTCATCGGCCTCGGGCCGAGCATCCGCTGGCGGCGCGGTGACTGGCGCGAGTTGTGGCGCCGGGCGCGCGTGCCGCTGGCCGTGGCCGTGGCGCTGGGCGTTGCGGCGGCGGCGCTGCTCTGGAACGACGTCTCGCCGGTGGAACTCGGCGGCATCGCGCTGGGGCTCTGGGTGGTGACGGCCGCGTGGGGAGAAATCGGCCGCCGCCTGCTGAGGGCGCCATCCGGCCAGCGGCGGCGGCTCACGCGCGGCGTGTGGGGCATGAGCCTCGCGCATTTCGGCATCGGCATCACGGTCCTCGGGATCGCCGTCTCCTCGGCGATGTCGAGCTTCCAGAACGTGAGCCTCCAGCCGGGGCAGAGCCTGACGGTGGGGGGCTACCGATTCGCTTTCGCGAGCGTGCACCCCATTACGGGCCCCAACTATCACGGCGACCGGGCCGTGTTCCGGGTCACGCACGACGGCAACCGCGTCGCGGTGCTGCATCCGGAGAACCGCGTCTACGTGGGCGATCAGCCGACGAGCGAGTCCTCCATCCGCTGGCAGCCCCTGCAGGACATCTACGTAGCGATGGGCCAGTCCACCGGGGACGGCGGCTGGAGCTTCCGCCTGCAGGTCCGGCCACTGGTCCGCTTTATCTGGGGCGGGGCGATACTGATGGCCTTCGGGGGGCTCCTCGCCGTGACGGACCCGCGCTACCGGCGCCGCCGGGTGGTCGAGCGCGTGCCCGCGGGCGCCGGCACGGAGACGCCGTGATGCGACGCTGGTTGTGGGGCCTGATCCCGCTCGCGGTGACGGTGGCGCTCGTCGCCGTGTTCGCGACGCGCTTCGGGCACGATCCGCGCTACATCCCCTCGCCGCTGGTTCACAAGCCGGCGCCGGACTTTTCGTTGCCCTCGCTGGATGCGCCCGGTCGGCAGATCGACAACTCGACGTTCAAGGGCAAGGTGGTGCTGCTCAACGTGTTCGCAAGCTGGTGCGTCGCCTGCACGGACGAGGCCGGGTCGCTGGACTTCCTGCGGCGCAAGGGCGTCACGATCTACGGGCTCGACTTCCACGACAAGCGGCCGGCCGCGAAGGCCTGGCTCGCGCGCTGGGGCGATCCCTACCACGGCGTCGCCTTCGATCGTAACGGCGAGCAGGCCGCGAACTGGGGGATCTGGGGCGTGCCGGAGACGTTCGTCATCGACAGGCAGGGCCGGGTGGCCCACAAGTTCACGGGCGTGATCACGCCGAAGATGGCCCGCAATCGGGTGCTGCCGATGGTGCGGCGGCTGGAGCGGGGCGGATGAGGTTCGCATGCGTGACGGCCTTCGCGGTTCTGGTGTCTGTCGCGGCGGCGCCGGCGTGGGCGGCGGGCGCACCGACGGCCGCTTCCGCGACGGGCCCCAAAGTGTTGCCGGCGCGACTCGAGAGCCGTTACCAGGCGCTCACCGAGGAGTTGCGCTGCCCGGTCTGCCAGAACGAGCCGATCGCGACGTCGCAGGCCCAGATCGCCGGGGCGCTGCGCGACATCGTGCGCCAACGCCTGATCGCCGGGCAGAGCAACCGGCAGATCAAGCAGTACATGATTTCGCGCTACGGGCTCTTCGCCGTCTACAAGCCGCCGCTTGAGCGCGGCACGTTCCTGTTGTGGTTCGGGCCGCTGATCCTTTTCCTGATCGCCCTGGTGGTGGCGGGCTTCGCCATCCGCCGCCGTCGCCAGGCGCTCGCTGACTCCGGGACGATGCGCTGATGGGTTTTGCAATTGCCGCCGTAATTCTCGTGCTCGTGGCGTTGGCCATGCTGTCCTTCCCGTGGTGGCGCCCCGACCGCCAGCGCATGACGCCGACGCTTTCCGGCGAGGATCTCGCCGCGGAACTGGGCGAGGACGTGGCCACGGGGATGCTGGCCGAGGAAGACCTGGAGCCGGCCTCGCGCGACCTCGAGGCCACGGCCGACGCGGGCGACGGCGGCCGCGAGCGCCGCGGCATGCGGCGCCGCTGGAGCTGGGCGCTGCTGGCGCTGCTGCTGGTGCCGGCGGCCGCCGCGGTGCTGTACTGGCACTTCGGGAGCTGGCGCATCGCGTTCGAGGGTGAACAGGCCGCCACGCTCCATCACGCGCAGTCCATGCTGGCCGAACTGCGTACGCACCAGCGCCGGCATCCGGACGATCTGCAGGGCTGGGTCAACCTCGGCCAGGGAGCCGAGGCGCTCGGGCGCTACACACTGGCCGCGAAGGCCTTCGGCAAGGCCGTGGCGCTTAAGCCGCAGCCGGATGCCGGCCTGCTCGGGCAGTGGGGCGAAGCGCAGCTCCTGGCCGATCCGCGCGCGCCCACGTCGCAGGAACGGCGAATCTTCCACCGTGTGTTGAAGCTCGATCCCGACAACCCGCGTGGCCTTTGGTACGGGGGCCTGCTGGCGCTCAACGCCGGCCATCGTCAGGAGGCGGTGCAAGACTGGCAGCGCCTGTTGCGCCAGAAGGGCGTGCCTTCACAGGTTGCCGACCTCGTGCGTCGGCACCTGACGATGCTGGGGGCGTCCGCCACGGCCGCGCAGCCGGCCGCGGCGTCGACGGCCGGCCAGCTTGCGGTCACGGTGAAGATCGCGCCGACGCTAGCCGGACACGTCAATTCGGGGGAGACGCTGTACGTCTTCGTGCGCAGCGTGTCGGGCGGCCCGCCACTCGCCGTGCGGCGCCTGAACGCGTCGCAGTTCCCGGTAAGGGTGACGCTCAGCGACGCCGACGCCATGATGCAGGGGCGGAACCTGAGTTCCGCAAGCGGTCCGCTCGTCGTGGTCGCCCGCGTGGCGCAGAGCGGCGACGCCGCGCCGCACCCCGGCGACCTGGTGGGGCGGCGCCGCATCCAGTCCGTCGACGGTCACGGTGTTTCGGTCACGATCTCCCGCCGCGTCGGGGGCGACTCCCCGTAGCAACGCGTTGGGGATCAGCGGGTGAGGCGGCCGCGGGTGTCGTAGTGGTAGCGGCCCTGCTGGTCCGGCGAGCCCAGGACCGCGGAGAGCCCGTCGCGGAGCCGGTTCTGACCGGCGTGCGGCTTGAGCGTGGCGTGCAGCGTATAGGTCCCGTTTTTCCGGAGGGTCAGCCGGCCGCGCAGGTTGAGGTCGCCGCCGCTGTTCTGCAATACGCCGTTGACGCCCTGGCCGCTGGGCTGGAGTTGCAGGGCCAAGGTCCCCAGGTTCACCCCGAAATCGCTCAGGCGGGCGTCGTGGGCCTCGAGTCGCCCGCTTGCGGACTCCAGCATGCCGTCGGGACCGATGCTGACGGTGTCGAGGTTGGCGACCAGGGTCCCCTTGAGCGCGGTCGGCAGGTTCGCCAGCCGTGCCAGGAGCGGCAGGTCGCTGCGTCCGCGCAGGTGGGACAGTGTGAGTCCCTGGTTGCCGCCGGTCAGGCGGGCATGGGCGTCGAGACTCGAGCCCCTGAGGTGCAGTCGCGCACTCAGGGTGCCGTGCACCAGCGGCCAGGGACTGGTCGTCCAGTCGAGGTGGCCCAGCGTGGTGCCCGCGTAGACGAGTTGCCCGCTGCCGTGCCAGGCCGTGCCGTGGGCGTCGGATAGCGAGGCCTGCACGGGGGCGAGCCGCGTGTTGACGCGTTGCACCAGCCATCCGGCGGGCACCCCGGCAGCGAGAAATCCGCCAAAGCTGAGCAGGAAAACGGCCGCGGCCAGCGCAATGCGCAGGTATCCCATCAGCCGCCCTTCAGAGTCAGGGTGCCGTCGACGGTACCCGGATCCGATGCGCGCTTGACGTTGGCCTGTTCGACCGTGATGCCGTCCTCGTTGGCGAGCGTTCCCAGCCACTGCATCAGCGCGTCGAACGAGGCGCCGGACAGGCTCATCCGCACGCCGCCGTCGGAGGTCTGCTCCAGGCGCTGGACGGAGTCGGAGATCGGGCTTTTCTGCGCGGCGGCCGACACCGTCGCGAAAGCGGAACGATCTCCGCCGCTGCCCGGCGCCGGGCGCGATTTGCCGCCGACCGCCCGCAACCGCGGTGCGGCGGAATCGATGTAGGCAAGCAGCTCGCGGCGTTGCCGGACCTGATTCTGGAGGCGCGCGTGGGCGGAGAGCACCGGCTGCACGACGCCGAGGTAGACCACGAGCACGGCGAGGGCCGCAGCGCCCGCGAGCACCATCCGGCGTTCGCGCCGCGCGAGGTTTCCGTACCACTCGGCGACCGGCGCGGGAAGCCACTTCATGACGCGCCGCCTCCCGCCGCCTCGAGCTTGAGCGTTCCGTCGACGCCGGACTTGGTCTGGTTCGCGGCCTGCACGGTTGCGTGGATTCCCTGCCCGCTCACGGCCGAACGCAGATCGTCCAGGGTCGAGACGTCCGGCGCGTGGACCTGCAACTGCAGCGTGCCGGCCTGGTAGCTGAAGGACTGGATCCGGACTTTGCCGGTGCCGGCATTGGCAACCGCACCCAGGGCGGCAAGCAGGCCGCTCGACCCCGACTGGCCGGCGCCCTGTTGAAGACGTTGCCGAATCTCGGCGCGCGCCATCGACTGGCCCTGCCAGCGGGCGCCGGGAAGGACCCGGTGGAAGTGGGCCCGGAGTTCGCGCTCCAGTCGGGTGTTGGCCTGTGCGGCTTGCACCCAGCTCGCCGTGAAGCCGGTCAGGCCCAACAGCACGACGGCGGCCAGCGCGGCGGCCGCCGGAAGCCACGGCCGCAGCCACGGGATCCACGACTGGCGCCGCCCGAACGGCCCCTGCAGCAACTCGACGTCGGGGGCCGCGCCGGCCAGGGCCTCGGGCACCACGCCCAGAAGCCCCTCGGACACCGGTTCCGGGTCGGATTCCAGGCCTTCGAGGTCTGGTATCGGGCCGTGCGGCTCGCGGCCGCGGATGCAGCGGATGCGCTGCGGCCGCTCGTCCCCGGCCAGGGCCTCGAAGCGTGCCCGGAGCACCGTCCAGCCGGCATCGCTCTCCATCGTGAAGCCGGCACTGCGGCCCTGGCGGACGTAGAGCATCCCTGCGTCGGTGAGAACCGTCCATTCGCCCGGCGTCCAGGGCAGGGCGAGGTAGTCCGGGAGCACCCGCTCCGGATCGGCGCCGTGTTGACGCAGGCGCGCCAGGCCTTCGGCGAAGCGCTCACGCTCCAGCGCGAAGGCCTGTACCGGCTCGCCCGGCTGTGTCGACGCCAGGGCGAAGAAGAGTTCCTCGGGATCCTCGGCGAAGCGCTCCTCGAGGGCATAGGGCAGGGCGCGCTGCAGCTTGTCGCGTCCCTTGACGGGCAGCGAGGCGCTGACCGAGAGCGCCTGTGTCCCGGGCAGAAGCCACACGACCTGGCGGTCGCCTCCCGGAAGCGAGTCCAGTCCGGCGCCGCGCGAGATCGCCCCGACACGGTTGCCGTTGCGATCGAGGATCAACCAGTCGCAGTCGCCGTGCTCGGGCGTCCAGGCAATGACGAGTTTTTCCATGATTGGTATGCGCGGGTTCAGTTCGACGTGAAACTGCGGACGATGGCCTGGGTCATGCCCTGATCGTTGCGGAAGATCACACTGTACAGACTGAGCCGGGTGCTGCCAATGGCCGTTGTCACGCGCAGCAGGAAGTAGTTGGATTTGAGCGACAGCGGAAACTCGACCTTGCGGTGGACGAGGTCCTTGAAGTGGCCGATATTCTGGAAACCGCGCTTGCCGCGCATCTTGGCCAGCTCCCGCGCCTTGCCCAGGTTCAGGTCCGGAACGATGGCGGCCAGGACCGGCGCCGGGGCCGTGTTGATGTTGATCGGGGTCACGTTGGGCAGGGCGGAGACGTAGGGCGAGAGCCGGGCGTAGACCTCCGGCGTGACCCCGCGCACGAGCCGCAGCGTACTCACCGAGACGAACGGCGCGTCGGCCGGGGCGTAGGGCGTGTCGAGCGAGGCGTAGTAGCCGGATTCGGCACCGCCCGGCCGCGTCGCGCTGTCGTTCTTGTCCTCCCAGTCGAGCACGGCGTTGGCCACCTGAATCGGGATACCCAGCGTCTTGAGCAGCCGCTTGAAGACCGTCAGTGCCTGGTCGTCCTTCTTGCCCTTGCTGTCGACCAGGTCGTTGAGGTTGAAGCGCCCCTGCAGGTCCTCGACGCTGCCCTGCAGTTGCCCGCCCTGCACGGGCAGCGGCGGCAGGTGCTTCGCCCACTGCGAGCCGAGCGTGTCCTCCTTGCCCTTCTCCCGCTTGAGAATCTGCTCGACCCAGGCCTCGGCCCCCACGTCGTAGAGGAAGGCCTGGCGCTGGCCCCGCAGCAGGGCGGTGCGGTGCATGGCCAGGCTGCGGTCCCAGAGCATGGCGCTGGCGATGCTCGCCGCGAGGGCGAGGATCAGCATCGCGAGCAGCAGCGCCACGCCGCGCTGACGGCGCATCACGGCGCCACCTCCACGAGCCGCTTGATCGTCCCCCAGCGTTTGGTGTCGAGCGTCACTTCCACCGCGACCGGATCGTGGCGGTCGAACTGGTGCGGCTCGCTGTTGATGGGCGGCCAGTGGCTGTTCCACTTGCCGAACTGGTCGAGGAATCGCAGCTTGAGGCTCTTCACGCCCGGGAGCAGGACCTGTCGCTTGGGCGTCTCCTCCACGGTGCGATCCAGCACCGTATAGAAGAGGCGCACGAGCTTGCCGTGGTCCACGGTATAGGCGACGCGCTGCAGCGAACTCCGCGGCTTGCGGAGCGGATTGGGGTGCCCGGCCCGCGTGAACGCGAGTTCCGGCACATCCTTGTCGCCGCCCAGCATCGCGGGATCGAACTCCCCCGAGGCGTGGCGGATCGGGCGGCTCACGGACTGTTCGAGATCGCGGGTGAGCGTCACCATCGCGATCTGCAGCTTGTGGAAGTGCTTCTGGTTGTCGCGCGTGGTCGCGCGCGAGTTCATCAGTTCGTGCAGGCCCCCGTAGGCCGCTACGGACATGATCGCGAGAACCACGAGCGCGACGAGGATCTCGATCAGCGTGAAGCCGCGCGGGCGCCGGTACATCATCCGCCCGATTTGCCGCCGGGATTGTTGCCCGGCTTCTGGTCCGTCTTCTGGCCCGCTCCCGACGGCCGGCCCGTGGGGTGGGCCGAGGGCTTGCCGATGAAACCGACGAGCTGGGTGAGGGTGTCGTCGTGGTCGTCGGCGGGGGACACGGTCACGGTAATCCGGCGCAGGTCGGGGTCGGCGGTGCCGTCGACGGTGGCGTGCCAGTGCCAGTCCCGGCCCGCGAGGGTGGACTTCCCGTCGCTCTCGCCGACGCCGGGCCACTTGCGCGAGGCCCTCACGCGCGTGATCTCGTTGTTCGCCACCCAGTCGGCGAACGTGCGTTCCTGCAGGCCGGCGGCCACCCGTCCGCTGCGGGCCCCGACCGCCAGCACCGCGAGCAGGCCGATTGCGATGACGGCCAGTGCCACGAGCACCTCGATCAGGGTGAAACCGCGCGTGCGGTGCCGCGCGTGCATCGCCCCGGGGCGCGCGCCGCTCACTCGGTGCCCGACGCCGGTTCCTGCAACGTCGCCGGCGCGGGGGCGCTGCCGGGCGGGCGGACGTGGATCTGGCCGTTGCCGTCGCCCTGGAGCACGTAGGTCGAGCCGCCGGGCGCGGACAGGCGCAGGGTGAACGGCGTCATCTCGCCGGTGGACAGGATGGCGATCTGCGGCGTGATGGCTTCCGCCTTGCCGGCGGTGGCCGGGGCCCGGGCGGTCTCCGCGGTGGCCGCCGTCCCCGGTGCGGTTGCCGAGGCGGGCATGTGGATGGGATTGCGAACGTTGACGCTCATCTTCATGCCGTCCGGGAGATCGCGGCCCTTGAGCGTCGGATCGCCCGTAACGGGCACCCAGGCATGGCCAATAAATTTAAGAAATTCATAATGATGAGGCTTTATCTTCAAGCCGTATTGAATATTCTCGATGCGTGCGTTTTCTCCGGCGAGCTGGATCAGGCCGGCCAGCTTCTCCGCAGCCTGCCCCTGGTTGGAGCGGCCGTCGAGCGAGTGGATCGAGAACACCGCGAGCCCGGTGACCACGCCGACGATGATCAGCACCGCGAGGATCTCGATCAGGGTGAAGCCGTGCGCCCGGAGGGATACCGCGGGGGCCTTACCCATTGCCGGTGCCGCTGCCGCCGGTGCCCGAGCCGTTCCCGCTACCGTTGCCGGAGTCGTTCTCGTCGAGGTTCCAGTTGCCGATCTGGTGTCCGGAATCGGAGCCGGGCGGGCCGTCGGTCCAGACGTCGAAGTCGTCGCTGTGGGTGCCGGGGCGGAGATATTTGTACGGCTTGCCCCAGGGATCCTTCGGCACCTTCGGCAGGTACTGGTGCCAATTGGGCGGCACCGGCTGCGTCGACGGCTTCTTCACCAGCGCCTGCAGGCCCTGCTCGGTGGTGGGGTAGGTATAGTTGTCGAGCTTGTACATGTTGAGCGCCGACACGATGGCCTGGATGTCGGAGCGGGCCCGGGTCTTGCGGGCCTTTTCCGGCGCGCTCATCACGCGGGGAACGACGATCGCGGCCAGGATCGCCAGGATCACGACGACGATCATGACCTCGATGAGGGTGAAGCCGCCGGAGCGGCGGAGACGAATCGGCATGGGCTCGAATCCTCGGTGCATCAGCGCGAATTCTGCAGTTTAAAACGAAAGAAGGAAATACCGACATGAACTTCGACCGCGCCGGAGCGCCCGGGTTCGCCCGTGGCCGTCTCGTGCGCAGGCTCGGGGCCGCCTGGCCTCTGTGGGCGGTGGCGGCGCCGTGCCTGGCGCTCGCGGCGGGCGGAACCCCCGTGCGGCTGGCCCTGCGCTACGAGCGCGCGGCCGTGGCGGCCGGGCAGTGGTGGCGCCTGTTTACCGGCAATTTCGTGCACTTCGGCTGGGTCCATGTCGGGATGGACCTCGCGGGGCTGGCGCTGCTGTGGCTGCTGGTCGGCGACCGGCTGCGCGGCTGGCGCTGGATCGCGGCGACGGTGGCCGGCGCCTGGGCCGTCGGCCTCGGCCTGTGGTGGGCCTGGCCCGGCGTCGCCTGGTACGTGGGTATCTCCGGCGTGGCCCACACTTACTGGGCGGCCGGCGCCCTCCTGCTGATCGCGGTACGCGCCTGGGAAGGCTGGATCCTGCTCGCGATGCTCGCGGGTAAACTCGCCTGGGAGCAGGCGTCGGGCGGCGGGCTTCCGACGAGCGCGGCGTTGCTGCACGAGCCCGTTCTCACGGCGGCGCACCTGATCGGGGCGATCGCCGGCGTGGTGGTCGGCGCCGCGCTGGTGGCCGGGGAGCGCGTCGTTCAGGCGCGGGATGCGCCGCCCGCGTAACGAAATTTATAATGTGGCGTCTCGTACGACGCCAGCAGGGAGTGGACATGGCATTTGCAGCGGTGTTTCCGGGGCAGGGATCGCAGTCCGTGGGCATGCTCTCGGAGCTTGCGGCGCACAACGATGCCGTGCGCCGGACCTTCGGGGAAGCCTCCGAAGCGCTGGGTTTCGACCTGGCCCGGCTGATCGCCGAGGGGCCCGCCGAGGATCTCGACCGGACCGAGAACACGCAGCCGGCCCTGCTGGCCGCGGGCGTCGCCGCCTGGCGGGCCTGGCAGGCGGCCGGCGGGCCGCGGCCCGTCGCGATGGCGGGCCACAGCCTCGGCGAATACACGGCACTGGTCGCCGCCGGCGCGCTGGACTTCGATGCGGCCCTGCGCCTGGTGCGCCTGCGGGGGCGCTATATGCAGGAGGCCGTGCCGGCGGGCGAGGGCGGCATGGCGGCGGTGCTGGGGCTCGATGCCGACGAGGTGGGACGGCTCTGCGCGGACGCCGCGGGCGACGGCCTCGCCGCGCCGGCGAATATCAACGCGCCCGGACAGGTCGTGATCGCCGGCGACCGGAAAGCGGTCGAGGCGGTGGCGCGTCTGGCCGAGGAGGCCGGGGCCAAGAAGATCGTGATGCTGAGCGTCAGCGCCCCGTCGCATTGCGCGCTGATGCGTCCGGCCGCGGAGCGCCTCGCCGAGGACCTGGCGGATATCGAACTGCGCCGGCCCGAGTTGCCGGTGGTCAACAACGCCGAGGTCGCGGCGCCCGACGAACCCGGCGCCATTCGCGACGCGCTGGTAAGCCAGCTCACGAGTCCCGTGCGCTGGGTGGAAGTGGTGCGCAGCCTCAAGCACGATTACGGGGCGGAGCGGCTTGCGGAGATGGGTCCGGGCCGGGTCCTGAGCGGACTCACGCGCCGCATCGACCGTTCGATGAAGGCGCTCCCGGTGAACGATCCCGCAAGCCTCGAGGCGGCCATCGAGGCGCTGAGCTGAAGCGACTCGCAAGGGAGAAAGGAACCCACATGCTGAACGGACGGAAGGCGCTGGTTACCGGCGCATCGCGCGGAATCGGCCGCGCCATTGCAATCGCTCTCGCCGAGGCGGGCGCGGAGGTCACGGGGACGGCGACCACCGAGGCGGGCGCCGGCCGTGTGGCGGAGGCGATCTCCGCGGTGGGCACGGGCGCGGGGCATGTTCTGGATGTCGCCTCGCCGGATTCGGTCGCGACCCTCGTCGAGGCGCTCGGCACGGACATGCCGGACATCCTCGTCAACAATGCCGGCATCACGCGCGACAACCTGCTGCTGCGCATGAAGCAGGAGGAGTGGGACGCCGTGCTGGACACCAACCTCACCGGCGTGTTCCGGCTCACGCGCGCCGCGCTCAGACCCATGATCAAGCGGCGCTGGGGACGAATCGTCAACATCGGTTCGGTGGTAGCGGCCAGCGGCAATGCGGGGCAGGCCAACTATGCGGCCGCCAAGGCCGGGCTCGAGGGCTTCACGCGGTCGCTCGCGCGGGAAGTCGCGGCACGGGGCGTGACGGCCAACACGGTGGCGCCGGGATTCATCGAGACGGACATGACGCTCGCGCTGAGCGAGTCCCAGCGCGAGACGCTCGCGCGGCAGATCCCGGCGGGCCGGCTGGGCCGGGCCGAGGACGTCGCCGGGGCGGTGTTGTACCTGGCCTCGGACGCCGGCAACTACGTCACGGGGCAGACTCTCCACGTCAACGGCGGCATGTACTGCGGCTGACGACGCCGCCGGTCCGCCGCCAGGCGGACGATGCAGAATCCGGGGAGAGGCTCTACAATACCCCCGGTCCGGCGCCGCCCGGAAGGCGGTAACCATTTGGCAAACGAGGAACCAGCACCGATGAGCAGCATTGAAGAACGCGTGAACAAAATCGTGATCGAGCAGCTTGGGGTCAAGGAAGAGGACGTGAAGCCCGAGGCGTCTTTCGTGGACGACCTGGGTGCGGACTCGCTCGATACGGTGGAGTTGGTGATGGCGCTCGAGGAAGAGTTCGAGTGCGAGATTCCGGACGAGGAAGCCGAAAAGATTTCCACGGTCCAGCAGGCCGTCGACTACATCAAGGCGCACGCCCCCGCGGAGTAACTTCTCCGGGTCCCTCGCAACTTCCAGGAGACGCTTCAGCATGAAGTCCGCTCGCCGAGTCGTCGTGACCGGGATGGGCGCCATTTCGCCCGTCGGCAATTCCGTCGACGAAGTGTGGAAGAACGTTCAGGCCGGCCGCAGCGGCATCGGACCCATTGATCACATGGATGTGTCGGGGTTCACCACCCGCTTCGGCGGGCTGGTGCGGGATTTCGATACCCGTCGTTATCTCGGGCCCAAGGATGCCCGCAAGATGGACCTGTTCCTGCAGTACGGGTTCGCCGCGGGGCTCGACGCCTTCGCCGACTCGGGCCTGGAGGTCACCGAGGACATGGCGGACCGCTACGGTGCGCTCGTGGGCTCGGGCATCGGCGGCCTCGGCGTGATTGAGGCCGGCTACGACACCTACAAGGCCACGGGCGGCTCGCGGCGGATGTCGCCGTTCGTGGTGCCTGGCTGCATCATCAATATGGTGTCGGGGCACCTCTCGATCCGGCTCGGGCTCAAGGGGCCGAACCTGGCCGTGGTCACGGCGTGCACGACGGGCACGCACGCGCTCGGCCTGGCGGCGCGGCTGATCGCCTGGGGCGAGGCGGACGCCATGCTCGCCGGCGGTGCGGAGAAGTCGAGCACGCCCACGGGGCTGGGCGGGTTCTGCTCGGCGCGCGCACTGTCGCAGCGCAACGACGATCCCGAGCACGCCAGCCGCCCGTGGGACCGCGGGCGCGACGGGTTCGTCCTGGCGGACGGCTCCGCGGTGCTGATGCTCGAGGAATACGAACACGCGAAGAAGCGCGGGGCGAACATCTACGCGGAACTGCTCGGCTTCGGCATGAGCGGCGATGCCCACCACATGACGGCACCGCCCGAGGACGGCGACGGCGCCCGGCGGGCCATGGTGCATGCGCTCGACGACGCCGGGCTCCCGGCCGAGGAAGTCGGCTACATCAACGCCCACGCGACCTCGACCAAACTCGGCGACCTCGCCGAGACCGTGGCCGTGAAGAACGTATTCGGCAACGGGGCATACCGGATTCCGTGTTCCTCGACCAAGTCGATGACGGGTCACATGCTCGGTGCCGCCGGGGGTATCGAGGCATTGATCACGGTGCTGTCCCTGCGCGATCAGGTGGTGCCGCCGACGATCAACCTCGACGACCCGGACGAAGGCTGCGACCTCGACTATGTGCCCGATACCGCCCGTGACGTAAAAGATCTCCGCTATGCGATCTCCAATTCGTTCGGCTTCGGGGGGACGAACGGCACGCTGGTCTTCGGTCGCGCGCCCTGATCCCGCACCGGCGGCGGTGCGCCGCGGCGGCCGGCTGACTCCATGACATCCCGCACGGCACGGCGCGCGTTCGCGGTGCTGGCGCTCGCCGCTGCGGCGGGCGCGGGGGCATGGGTCGGCTATACGGGGTGGCGGATAACGTCGGCCCCGTTGCCGGCGGCCGCCGGGGGAACCACGTTCGACGTCAAACCGGGCGAGAGCCTCTCGCGGGTAGCGCACAAGCTGGCGCGCCGCGGCGTGCTGGAGCATGCATGGGACCTCACGGTGCTTGCCCGGCTGCGCGGCGAGGGGCGGCACGTGCAGGCGGGTGAGTACCGCGTGGCGCCGGGGGCCAGCGTATCGGACGTGCTTGCCATGCTGGTCGGCGGCGCCGTGGTGATGCACCGTTTTACGATCGTGCCGGGCGAGACGTTTCACGAGCTGCGCGCGAAGCTGGCGGCCGATCCGGTATTCCACGACGACCTGGAGGGCCTGGACGGTTCCGCGGTCATGCGCAAGCTGGGACATGCGGACGAATCGCCGGAAGGCCGTTTCCTGCCCGATACATATGCGTTCCCGCGCGGCACGCGCAATTCGGCCGTCTTGGCCCGCGCTTACGCCTCCATGCAGCATTTTCTTTCGGGCGCCTGGCAGGACAGGGCCACCGGGCTTCCGTTCCACCAGCCGCGGAAAGCCGTGATACTGGCCTCGATCGTGGAGAAGGAAACCGCCGTGCCGGACGAACGGGCGCGCATCGCCGGCGTCTTCGTGCGCCGCCTGGAGCGGGGGATGTACCTCGACGCGGACCCCACTGTCATCTACGGTCTGGGACCGACGTTCGACGGCAACCTGACGCGCGCCGACCTGCATCGCGCGACGCCGTACAACACCTACGTGCACCGCGGCCTGCCGCCGACGCCGATCTGCATGCCGGGACGCGCGGCGATAGAGGCGGCGCTGCATCCCGCACCCGGCAAGGCCCTCTATTTCGTGGCGCGCGGCGACGGCACGCACGTGTTTTCCGACACGCTGGCCGAGCAGGAGAAGATGATCCGCAAGTACCAGCTGCACGAACCGGCGGGGAACGGGAATGGCGGCGGTTAGGGGCAAATTCATCACGTTCGAGGGCATCGAGGGGGTCGGCAAGTCCACCCAGGTCCGCCGGCTCGCCGAGTGGCTCCGCGAGGGGAAACGCCATGTGCTGGAAACGCGGGAGCCGGGCGGCGCTCCCACGGCCGAGGCGATCCGCACCGTGCTCAAGGAATCCGAAGCGGGGACGGTACCGCCGGAATCCGAATTGCTCCTGATCTTCGCCGCGCGTGCCGCCCACGTGCAGACGTTGCTGCGGCCGGCTCTCGAGAACGGGCGTTGGGTCGTGTGTGACCGCTTCGTCGACGCCAGTTATGCGTACCAGGGCGCCGGGCGTGGTCTCGGCGCGGCGCGGGTGGCGGAGCTCGCCGCATGGATCGTGCCGGACCTCATGCCGGATCTCACGCTGGTCCTCGACCTCCCGGTTGGCGAAGCCCTGGCGCGAATGCGAGGCCGGGGCGAGCGCGATCGCTTCGAGCAGGAAGCGGACGGGTTTTTCCGGCGGGTGCGCGACTGTTACCTCGCAAGGGCCGCCGCGGAACCGGAACGCATGCGCGTCATCGACGCTTCCGGGGAGCCGGCCGAAGTAGCGGCGCGCTGCCGGGCGGCCGTCCGCGAGCAGTGGCCGGCAGAGTTCCCGGCGTGACGGCGGATTTGCCCTGGCTGGCGGATCCCTGGCGGCGCGCGGCCGCGGCGCTGCGCGGCGGGCGCGCGCCTTCGGGGCTGCTGATCCTGGGGCACGCCGGTCTCGGCCGGGGCCGACTGGCCCGGCGTATTGCCGCGGCACGCCTGTGCGGCCGACCGGCAGCGGACGGCATGCCCTGCGGCGAGTGCCCGGACTGCCGCCGGGTGGCAGCCGGCACGCACCCGGACTATCTCGCCGTCCGCCCGGACGAACCCGGCAAGGCGCTGCGTGTCGAGCAGATCCGGGAACTCGCGCGCGCGATGTCGCTCACCTCCGGCCGGCAGGGTGCCCGAATCGCGGTCATCGCGCCGGCCGAGCGGATGACGGACTCGGCGCAGAACAGCCTGCTCAAGACCCTGGAGGAGCCGCCCCCGGGCGCCATGCTCATTCTGGTCGCCGAGAACGCGGCGTGGCTGCTTCCGACCATCGTGAGCCGATGCCTGCGGCTGCACGTATCGGCGCCCTCGCGCGAGATGGGGCTCGAGTGGCTCCGCGAGAGGATTCCCCCGGCTGGGGCGGACATGTTCCTCGCACTGGCCGGTGGCGCGCCACTCGCGGCGGAGGCGCTCGCGAACGACTGGCCCGGGGAGCCCGGCGAGGCGTTGCAGGCGCTTCTGGGTGCGGCGGCGGGACGCGTCGAGCCGGCCGCTGTCGCGGGTGGCTTCTCCGACTGGCCGCCCGAACGCCTCGGCACGCTGCTTGCCTGGCTGGCGCGCGGAGCGCTCCGTGCGCGACTGGGGCAGGGCACCGCCGGCGGCGGCTGGCCTTCCGCGCTGGAACCGTTGGCCCGGCGCGGCGATCCGCGTCGGCTGGCCCGCGCCTGGGAGGCCGGTCGCAGGCTGGCTTCCGACGCCGTGTCGCTCAATCCCGCCCTTGCGCGCGAGCGCCTGATTCTGCTATTCGTGAACAGCTTTCGCGGTCCCGCTCACACACGGAGTCGTCCATGACCCACCTCGCAACGGCCGGCCCCGCCCGGCGCCATCCGGAGTCGTACTGACATGGCCGCCGGCGGACGCCAGGGCATCCTGCAGCTCGATCTGAGCGAAAAGACGCGCCTGTACATGGCGTACATGTCGTTCGTGGAAGGCGGCGGGCTGTTCGTGCCCACCAACGGGGACTACAAGCTCGGCGACGAGGTCTTCGTGCTCGTGACGCTGCCGGAGGCTCCCGAGGCCAAGGGCGTGGCGGGGAAGGTCGTGTGGGTGACCCCGCGCGGGGCGCCAAGCCCTCGCCAGCAGGGCATCGGGCTACAGATCAGTGCGCAGGACCGCGGCGACATGCAGCGCCAGATCTCCGCGCTGCTGGCGCCGGTGATCGACTCGGAACGTCCCACCCAGACGCTTTAGCCCGCGGCGGTAGCGAAAATGCGCGGCCTCCCGCGCAGGATGCGGCGCACGCACACCGTCCGCCCCGATGCTGCCGGTGCATCGCCCGGCGGGCACGGAGCGCCGGGGCGGGTCAGCTGCGCCGCGCGGCCTCGCCGGGATCGCGGATGGTGACGGGGCGGCGGTGCTCGTTTACGTGCACGTAGGTCATCGTTGCGGTCGCGACTCGGCGCACGTCGTGGCCGCCCCAATCACTTTCCGCGAACATCGACACGTCGATCGAGAGCGACGTGCGGCCGGCGCGCGCGACGTCGGTGTAGAAACTCACCAGATCGCCGACGAAGACCGGTGCGATGAATATGAAGCTCTCCACCGCGACGGTAACCACCCGGCCCCCGGCGCGGCGGTAGCCGAGGATGGCCCCGGCGATGTCGGCGTGCGACATCAGCCAGCCGCCGAAGATGTCGCCGAGCGCATTGGTGTCGCGCGGCATGGCGACGGTGGAAACCGATGCGTGCCGATCTTCGGGCGGTGTCTCGAAATGCATGCAATCGTCCTTGTTGGCGCCCGAGTCGGGGAGGCGCTTTGGAACCAGGGGGGATTGTAGTGGACTCGGACGGGACACCAGGGGTTGTGTTCCGGCCGGCCGGTCCCGCGCAGGCATACGGCGACGGTGCCCGGGTCTCAGCGGCGGACCGGCTCCCCGGCGCTCCGGCGGCGTGCGCGCGGGACGGTTCGACCCGCGTCGTGCAGCAGCCCGGGCAAACGACGCATATCCGAAAAAACGACGTCCGCGCCCGCTTCCCGAAGTCGGCGCTCGGGCGTGTTGGCACAGAAACCGAAGACCCGCATGCCCGCTGCGACACCCGCGCGAACCCCCGTCGGCGTGTCTTCGACGACCGCGCAGGCCGAGGGTGCGACGCCGAGGGTATGGGCCGCCAGGAGGAACACATCGGGCTCGGGCTTGGGCCGTGCGACGTCCGCCACGCTGAAGATGCGGTTCTCGAAGTACCGCAGCAATCCGGTGGCTCCGAGCGTCAGCCGAATCTTCTCGTGCTCCCCGCTCGATGCGACGCAAAACGGCATCGACAGGGAAGCAAGCACGGCTTCGACATCGGGGATCGCGGTTATCTGCTCCCGGAGCGCCGCGGCTTCACGGCGACGCAGCTCCCGGACGAAGGTGTCCGGCGGGGGTTCGCCGAGCATCTGCGTAATCCGCTGGAGGCACTGGCCCGTGGAAAGGCCGACGAATCGCTCGAACATGTCCGCGAGCGATACGGACAGGCCGAGGTCGTTCAGCATGGAACAGAAGACGGTATTCGTGATGCGCTCGCTATCGACGAGCACCCCATCGCAGTCGAAGATGACCAGGTCGCGGGTGCTCATCGTTCGCGCGGGCCGCGCGCGCATCACCGGGATGGCTCCTCGCGTTACAGCGCGTCCCAGCCCGGATCGGGGGCGTAGAGCGGTCCGTACCGGGTCTCCAGCGCCGCGAGGCGTTCCTTGAGCCCGGCCGGGCCCGTGCGGCGCGCGTAATTGATCGGGCCGCCGCGGAACGGCGCAAAGCCGGTGCCGAAGATCACGCCGGCGTCGAGCAGGTCCGCGTCCTCGACCACGCCCTCGCGCAGGCAGCGCACGGCCTCGTTGAGCAGCGGCAGGATGAGACGGTCCTGCAGCTCGGGATCGGCGCGGGAGGGGCCGCCGGCCTTCCGCGGCTTGCCGTCGTGCCACTCGTACAGGCCGCGCCCCGTCTTGCGGCCGAGGTTGCCGGCGTCGACGAGCTTGCGGACCGCATCGGGCATGGTGGCCGGGAGCGTGTCCTTGAGGACGTCGGCCACGGACAGGGCGACGTCGAGCCCCACGGTGTCGGCAAGCTCCGCCGGTCCCATGGGCATGCCGAAGTCCTCGGCGGCGGCGTCGATGGACGCGAGCGAGGTGCCTTCGTCCCATGCCGTCAGGGCCGCCGCGAGGTAAGGCGCAAGGACCCGGTTGACGAGGAAGCCCGGTGCGCTGCGCACCGGAACGGGGAGTTTGCCCAGGGCGCGGACCGCGGCAAGCGTTCGGTCACGGGTATCGGTGTCGGTGCGTTCCGAGGACACGACCTCCACGAGCGGCATCTTCGCCACGGGGTTGAAGAAGTGCATGCCGACGAGTCGTTCCGGGTGCTCGAGGCTGGATGCGAGCTCGTCGAGCGGGATGCTCGACGTGTTGGTCGCCAGGACCGCGCCCTCGCCGAGCCGCGGTTCGATCTCGCGGAACAGTGCGCTCTTGGCCTCACGGTTCTCGACGATGGCCTCGATGACGAGATCCGCGTCGGCGATGCGTTCGCCGGCGAGATCCTGGTGCATGCGGCCGAGGGTTGCCCCGACCTTGTCCGAATCGTCGCGATAGCGCCGCTCGAAGAGCTTGCGCGCACGTTCCAGGGCGGCTTCTACGAACTGCGCCTCGCGGTCCTGGAGGCCGACTTCCAGTCCGCGCGCTGCGCACCAGGCGGCGATGTCGCCGCCCATGGTGCCGGCGCCGATCACCTGCGCCCGCTTGGGGGCGAAGCGTGCCTTGCGACCCAGACCCTTGAGCCGGTTCTGGAGCAGGAAAACGCGCACGAGGTTCCGCGCGGTCTCGCCCAGCATGAGTGCCGCGATCGAGTGGGCTTCCGCCTCGAAGCTCGCGGCGCGCAGGGCGCCGCCGTGCTTTTGCCATAACCGGATGATGGCGTAGGGCGCGGGGTATTGGTCGGCGCGGGCGCGGGCGGCAACCCGGCGGCGCAGGCGCGAAGCGACCAGCGGGCGGAGCGGCGCGAGCGAGAGCAGGCGCTGTAGAAACGGGGCGCGGGCGGGTGAGGGCGGGGTCAGCGCAAGGTTCGTCGCTTTCTCGCGCAGTTCGTCCGGGTCGCCGATCTTGTCCACCAGGCCCGTCTTGAGCGCCTGTCGGGGGCGCAGCGAGCGACCCGTCAGCATCAGGTTCATCGCCGGGATGACGCCCATGACGGCGACCGAGCGGACGGTGCCGCCAAAACCGGGGTGGATGCCGAGCCGCACCTCGGGCAGGCCGAGCTGCGTCTTCGACGTCTCGGCCGCCACCCGGTGCCGGCAGGCCAGGGCGAGTTCGAGCCCGCCGCCCAGGGCGAAGCCGTGGACCATGGCCACCGTCGGGCAGCGCAGCCCGGCGAGGCGATCGAGCACCTGTTGCCCCTGGCGGATGAGGTCGTAGGCTTGCGCTTCGCTCTCGAGCCGGGTGAATTCCGTGACGTCCGCCCCGGCAGCGAACCCGCTGTCCTTGCGCGAGTAGACGATGACGGCGCGGGGCGGCGTCGCCTCGAATTCCTCGAGCACGGAACCCAGTTCGCGCATGACGGCCGAGCCCAGGGTATTCGTGCCGGTGCCTTCCTGGTCGAGCCCCAGCCAGACGATGCCCTTTTCGTCGCTCTCGACGTGCCAATGCCGGCGGGTCGCTTCATTCATGGCGTGACGCCATCCCTGTTGCGGAAGTGCGCACGATACTAACGCCATCGCCCGCGATTTCCGACGCGGACTGCTCAGGAACGGCGCGGCCGCAGGCGCCTCAGCCACCGGGGCAGGAACCGGCGGCGAGGCGCCCCGATCCGGGCCCGCGGGGGTGCCTGGAGCAGCCGCAGGCGCAGCGCGGTATTGAGGCCGCGAATGGCGGCGTCGCGGTGATGCTGGGCGATATGGACGGGGGTGCCGGCGAGGCGTTCCAGGTCGCGGCCCAGGCTTTCCCGGCGCATTTCCGCCGCGCGCCGATACGTGTCGAACCAGTCGCCGCGGGCGCGATCCCCGTAGAACAGGCCGGCCCAGCGCCGCAGAACGCGCAAGCGGAGCCGGTCCGCGTCGAGGCGCCGGCGCAACTCCGCGTCCCGGGGCGGCAACTCGGGAATGCGTTCGCGGACGGCCTCGCGTTCCGGGGCGCTGAGGGCGAGCAGGGCGTCGTTGAGCAGCTCGCGGTCCACGCTGTCGAGCAGCTCGGTCCGCGTGATCGCCCGCCCGTCGGGGTTGGCGGCCCACGTGGCGGCGTGCGCCTCGAGGTCGTGGCGTACCAGGTCCAGCGCGGATGCGTCCAGCGGGGACCGGCGTGCCCCGGCCAGCCGCCAGGCGATCCGCAACGCCGGGCGCCAGCGCCGGCGGCGCGGCAGGATGCGCAGGGGGTTCACGCGGCGGGGCCGGTAGCGCCCGGGGCGCGTGGGACCGTCGTGCTCATTCGGGCACCGCTCGCGCGCTGAAACGATGCGGAATCGTAACATCGCTCACGGATTTACCCGCGCCTTGACCGCGGTCAAGGCGCGGACACACAAGGCCGGTAGCCTGCGAAAGCATGAACAGAACCGTCCGCGCGTCGGCGGGAAGGAGGACATGATGTACCAGGAACCGGGTTCGGCGCCCCTCGCGGACGCCTACGCGGCACCGCCGCCCCCCATCAGCGAAACCGCGGCGATGGCCGTGTGGTTTGCCGTCTCGTCCGACCGGCGCCCCGGCCGGCTGTGGCGCCGGGTGGCAGCGCTGGCGGCGCCGGAATTCCGGCTGCGCGCGATCCAGGAATCGGCGCGCCTGCGCACCGGCCGCGGCGTCTACCGGGCCAACTGGTACTGCGTGGTCGAGCCGAACGGACGCCAGGCGGGCGATGATTTCGCCGCTCTCCGGTTCCTCAAGCGGTTGATCGGCGCCGGCTTCCGGGTTCTGCGCTTCGACGCCGAGGATTCCATCCACACGCCGTGAACGCAGTCGCGGGCGAACGAGCACGGTCCGGACCGGTTGCTCACACGGCCCGCGAGTAAAGCGCCCCACCGGACGTGTCGGGGCCGTGCAGGCGCGCGTCGAACACCATCGCAATGGCGCGCAGGAAGCGGCGGCCGCGGGCGGTGATTTCCAGCCGGTCGGCAAAGCGCTTCACGAGCCCGTCCTTCTCTGCGCCGTCCAGCCGGTCGAGGGCCGTTCCGAAGCGCTCGTGAAAATCGACGTCGAAATGGTTCTCGAAGTCCGCGAACACGACGGTATCGCGGCACATCACCGCGCTGATCAGGGCACGCCGCAGGCGGTCGTCGGCGTCGAGCACGTAGCCGCGTTCCACGGCGTGGCGGCCGCCGGCCACCGTCGTCTCCCAGTCCCTGACGCCGCGGACGTTCTGCAAGTACGCATTGCCGAGAGAACTGATGGCGCTGGCACCCAGCCCGAGCAGGTCGGTGTCCGGGCCCGGGACGTAGCCCTGGAAATTGCGGATCAGCGTGCCATCGCGCCGCGACCGGGCCAGTGCGTCATCGGGACGCGCGAAATGATCCATGCCGATATAGTCGTAACCGGCCGCTTCGAACGCCGTGATCGCCCCGTGCAGCAACAGCAACCGGTCGCGTGGAGCCGGCAGGGCATCGCCTTCGAGCAGCCGCTGTGCGCGGAAACGGCGGGGCAGGTGGGCGTAGCCGTACATCGCAATCCGGTCGGGGCCCATGTCGGTGACCGCGTCCAGCGTCCCGGCGAATCGTTCCGGGCTCTGATGGGGGAGCCCGTAGATGAGATCGAAGTTCACCGACCGCATTCCGCTGTGCCGGGCGGCTTCGACGAGCGCGCCCAGCGTGGACGGCTCGAGGCGGCGGTTGATGGCCTCCTGTACCCGCGGGTCGAGGTCCTGCACGCCGAAACTGACGCGCGAAAATCCGATCGCCCGCAGTGCGTGGATATCTTCGGGCGAGACGGTGCGCGGGTCGATTTCAATCGACCACTCCGAGTCTTCGCCGCGGGCCAGCGGGAAGGCCCCGTCCAGGATATCGATGAGTCCGCCGATTGCGCCGGGCGACAGATACGTCGGCGTGCCGCCGCCGAGATGAATCTGCGAGACCGCGCGGTCGGCCGCGAGCCAGGGCGCGAGGCGTGCCGCCTCGATGCCGATGAGTTCGGCGTACCGGCCGGCGCGTTCCTCGTTGCGCGTCACGACCTTGTTGCACGCGCAGTAGTAGCACAGCGAACGGCAGAAGGGCACATGCAGGTATAGCGCCACGGGCGCGGGCAACGGGTCCGCGTTCGTTCGCTCGACGGCGTTGCGCAATGTGCTCGCGTCGACACCGTCGTGAAAGTCGGCCGCGGTCGGATAGGAAGTATATCGGGGGGCGCGAACGTCATAGCGCCGGGCCAGGTCAGTCCAGTCTGTCATTGCATCCAGAGGCGCGGAGAGCGGGATGCGAGACAGTCTGATGCGCAGCGCAGGCCCGGGTCTTGATCGCCGTCAGGCGGAGTGGAAATAACCCTGACGAACCGCGAGGATTTGCTTGACAGCGCGTGCGGAGCCCCCGATCCTGCGCGCGACACCATTCAGACCCTCCCGGGAGGAGACTGCCTTGGGCCAGCATCCCCTGGCGGCGAACGCCGTCTCGGTCCCGACACTCGGGATGCTGGGCGCCTTTGCTCTGACGGTGGGACTCGCCTTCCTGCTCGGGCTCGAGTTGCACCGCTACCTGCGGAGCGAAGGTCCCGGGCTCGGTTTCGGCACCGCACGAACGCTGACGCTGATCGGGGCCGCGGGATACCTCCTGAACCTCGTGGACCCGCGCGGCATCGCCCTGGTCGTGGGGCTGGGAGCCCTCGCCCTGTGGCTCGCGCTGTATTACCGCGAACGGCTGCGCTCGGGCGAGGGCGGCCTGCTCGTGCCGCTGATCGCCGTGCTCGCCTACCTGCTCGGACCGCTGGCCGAACGGACGCCGTTCTGGTTCCCGGTACTGGTCACGACCCTGGTGCTCGTCCTGCTCAGCGAGAAGCCGCGGATCCGGCATTTCGAGGACTGGCTGCCGGAGGGCGAGATCGCCACGGCGGTCAAGTTCGTGGTGATGGCGGGCATCGTCCTGCCGCTGCTGCCGGCGCGTCCGATCGCGCCGTACATCCCGGTGACCTATCGGGCCACCTGGCTGGCGGTCGTGGCCATCTCCGGGATTTCCTACGTCAGTTACCTGGCGCAGGCCTACCTCCTGCCGCGCCGCGGGCTTCTCGTTGCGGGGGTGCTGGGAGGCCTGTATTCGAGCACGGCCACCACCTTCGTCGTCTCCGAGCAGGCGCGCACCGCCGGGTCCACCCGCACCGTTTCGGCATCGCTGATGCTCGCCACGTCGATGATGTACGTGCGGCTGCTGGTCCTGGCGCTGCTCCTCGCTCCGGTGCGGGCCGGCGGGCTGGCCCTGCCGCTCGGCGTCGGGGCCGTGCTGTCGCTCGCTGCGGCCGCGGTGATCGCGCGGCTGCCGGGTGCCGCGAGCCGCGGCGGGAGCGAGGTCCGACAACCCGCGCACCCCCTCGAGATCAAGGCGGCACTGCTCTTCGCCGCCCTGTTCGTACTCTTCGTCACGGTGACCCAGCTGGTGCTGCAGCAATACGGCAGCGGCGGGCTCAAGACGCTATCGCTCGTCGTCGGCTTCACCGACATCGATCCGTTCGTGCTTTCGCTCCTGCGCGGGCACTTCGAGGTGTCGTCCGCACTGGTGGTGACCGCGGTCGTGATCGCGACGGGGAGCAACAACCTGCTGAAGGCCGGTTACGCCCTGGGCGTGGCGCGTAACCGCATGGTGGCGCCGGCGGTTGCGGCGCTGGCCGTCCTGGCGGGGCTGTCTTTCCTGGCGGCGTTTGCCGGCTGGGTCTGACGGGGGGTCTCGTCCTACAGCCTGAAGTCGCGCGGGCAGAAATCTTCCAGCCCGCCGCGATTCGTCAACCGGATTTCACGACGGGTCACCTCGATCATTCCCTGCTTCTCGAAGCGCGTGAGCGCGCGGCTCACGGTTTCCGTTGCAAGACGCAGGTAGCTGGCGATGTCGTGCCGGCTCATCGGCAACACGAAGTGGCTCGCGGAAAACCCGCGGGCACGCATGCGGTCGCCGAACCCGAGCAGGAACGCGGCCATGCGTTCTTCCACGGAGTGGTTACCCGACAGCGAGTGCGACGTCTCAAGGTCGCGGCTCATCAGCCGGAAGAGCTGGCGCTGCAGGCTCGGGACCTCACGGGTCATGCGGCTCAGTTCGTCGAACGGCAGCCGGCACACCATCGCGGTGTCGAGCGTCATCGCCGAGCATTGGTGCATGCCGCGATAGATGGCGTCGAGTCCCACCAGTTCGCCCGGCAGGTGAAAGCCGAGCACTTGTTCCTCGCCGTCCTCGCTGTCCACGTAGGATTTCACGCAGCCGGACCGCACGGCATAGATCGCGAAGAAAGCATCGCCCTGGTGGAACAGATGGTCCCCCGAATGCATCGGGCCGAGCGTCTCGACCAGGTTGTCGAGCGTGTCCATGTCCTGGGCGGAGACACCGACGGGCAGGCACAGGTCCTGCAGCGAACAGCGGCTGCAGGCGCGCTTGAGCCGGTCGACGTCTATCGGCTTGCGGGCTTCGGCCTGAGCCATGACGGAACCTCCCCCGAAGCGGGATCAAACGAGCGTTTCGAATATATCAAAAACTGATGTCGGGCAAACACCGGGGCGATAGGGGAATACCCCGAATCGGCAGGGCCCAGTGTACCGCTGCGGGCGGCGAGAGCGGCGTATTCCATCGGCTCGGCGCGGGTCGGGGGCCCGCCGTTTGCAGCAGCGGGACCCGGTGGGCCCAGGCAGCGGCGCATGGGCGTGATTTGGGTCAATGCGCGGCGTTGTCCCGGAGGCCTATTCTTGCCGCTGTCCCGTCAGGAGGGCGGCGAATGCATGCCATCAGGGAAGAGGAAGCGCGCAAGCTCTCCGTCGAAGACGTGCAAGAGCGGCTGGAGAGCAGCCCAGCCGGTCTGAGCGCCGCCAAAGCTGCGCAGCGGCTCGCCGAGGAAGGCCCCAACGCCTTGCCCGAGGAGCGCGTCCCGCTGTGGCTGCGCTTCCTCCGGTATTTCTGGGGCCCGATCCCGTGGATGATCGAGATCGCGGCCGTGCTCTCCGCGGTCGTGCGGCACTGGACGGACCTGATCGTGATCTGTGCGCTGTTGCTGTTCAACGCGCTCGTGGGCTTCTGGCAGGAGCGCAAGGCCCGGAACGCCCTGGCGGCGCTCAAGAGCCAACTGGCGTTGCGGGCGCGCGTGCGGCGCGACGGCACCTGGCAGCACATCCCGGCGCGCGAGCTGGTGTCGGGGGACGTCGTGCGCGTGCGCATCGGCGACGTCATTCCCGCCGACATCAAGCTGACCGACGGTGACTACCTCTCAGTGGACCAGTCGGCGCTGACGGGCGAGTCGCTGCCCGTGGACAAGCAGGGCGGGGACATCGCCTACTCGGGCTCGACCGCCAAGCAGGGCGAGATGACGGGGCTCGTGACGGCGACGGGACCGCGTACCGCGTTCGGGAAAACCGCGGCGCTGGTGTCCCAGGCAGGCGGCGTGTCGCACTTCCAGAAAGCCGTGCTGCACATCGGCGACTACCTGATCTTCGTAAGCCTCGGTCTCGTCGCGGCCCTGATCATCGTGGAACTGTTCCGCGGCGAGCGGCCGCTGGAACTGATCCAGTTCGCACTGATTCTTACCGTGGCTTCCATCCCGGTCGCCATGCCGGCGGTGTTGTCGGTGACGATGGCGGTCGGGGCGCTCGCGCTCTCGCGCATGAAGGCGATCGTCTCGCGCCTGGCGTCGATCGAGGAACTGGCGGGCATCGACGTACTGTGCTCAGACAAGACGGGCACGCTCACGCAGAATCGCCTCAAGCTGGGCGATCCGGCGCCGGCCTCCGGGGTGGAGCCGGGTGAAGTCGTGCGGATGGCGGCGCTGACCTGCGAGGCGGACACCGAGGACGCCATCGACCGGGCCGTGCTCGACGGGCTCGCGGACCCCGACGCGCTGAAGCGCTACCAACAGGACCGGTTCGAACCCTTCGACCCGGTGCGCAAGCGCGCCGACGCGGAGGTGAAGGATCCCGACGGGAACCATTTCACCGTCACCAAGGGTGCCCCGCAGGTCGTAATGCAGCTGGCGGGACTGGTCGGCGCGGAACGTGACTCGGCGGAGAAGGTGGTCGAAGACTTCGCCGCGCGCGGTTTCCGCACGCTGGGCGTGGCGAAGGGTGGCGGCGATGCCTGGGAGTTCCTGGGCCTGCTGCCGCTGTACGACCCGCCGCGCGAAGACTCGAAGGAGACCATCGAGCATGCCCGCGATCACGGAATCGACGTCAAGATGGTCACGGGCGACAACCTTGCGATAGGCCGGGAGATCGCGGGTGAACTGGGTCTCGGCACGAACCTCGTCGAGGCCGACGAGAACTTCGGCCAGGACTCGGCGACCGAGGATTTCGCCGAGCGGATCGAGCGTGCGGACGGCTTCGCGCAGGTTTTCCCGGAACACAAGTACCGTATCGTCAAGGCATTGCAGGCGCGCGGGCACCTGGTGGGAATGACCGGCGACGGGGTCAACGACGCCCCGGCGCTCAAGCAGGCCGACGCCGGTATTGCGGTCTCCGGCGCGACCGACGCGGCGCGCGCGGCGGCGAGCCTGGTGCTTACCGCGCCGGGCCTGTCGGTGATCGTCAACGCCGTGGAGCAGGCGCGGCGCATCTTCGAGCGGATGAACTCGTACGCGATCTACCGGATCGTCGAGACGATCCGGATCATGTTCTTCGTCGTGGCGGCGATGGTCGCGTTCAACTTCTACCCGATCACCGCGATCATGATCATCCTGCTGGCGTTCTTCAACGACGTGCCGATCATGACGATCGCGATCGACAACACGTGGCTTGACCCGAAGCCGGTGCGCTGGAACATGCGCCGGGTGCTGACCGTCGCCACGGTGCTCGGACTCGTGGGCGTCGTCGAGACGTTCGGCCTGCTCGTGATCGCCCGTGACGGACTGCACATGGGCATTCCGCAGATCCAGAGCCTGATCTTCCTCAAGCTCGTGGTTGCCGGGCACATGACGCTCTTCGTGGTCCGCTCGCGGCGGCACTTCTTCCGCCGCCCGTGGCCGTCGCCGTGGCTGGTCGGGGCGCTGTTCAGCGGCGAGATCCTGGCGACGCTGTTCGTGGTGCATCCGTTCGGACTGATCGCGCCCATTACCTGGGCCCAAGCGGGGATCGTCTGGGCCTACGCCCTGGCCTGGATGCCGATCGAGGACTGGGCAAAGATGGCGGTCTACCGCCACATCGACTTTTCGGGGCGCGGGCACATCCGCTTTCTGGACACCGCGCAGCAAGTGCTGCAGGGCCCCGGTTGAGATGGGTCGGAGGCAGTGATGAGCGAGCGTTTGCATTCCGGTGTCGTCGTGCTGTCGGTGAACGCGGGGTCCTCGTCGGTGAAGACGGCGCTGTTCAGCGTCACGCCGTCGGACGGGCCGCGGCGCCTGGCCGCGGTCGCGGCCAGCGGGATCGGCGAGGACGACGCGATGCTGAGCTGGCAGATCGACGGCCGCCGGCACGCTGATCGCCGGGAGCGGATCGATGACCACCATCACGCGATCGGCGCGATCATGGACGCACTTCACGACGCCGACCTCCCCGTGCCCCACGCGGTCGGTCACCGGATTGTGCGGAGCCCGCGCGGGCGCGCCGCACCCGCCCGCCTGGACGAGGGGTTGCGGGCGGCGCTCGAGGACTGCCGGACGCTCGCGCCGCTGCATATTCCCACCGAGCTGGAGTCGGTCGACGCCGCGCGCGAGCACTTCCCGGGCGCGGAACAGATCGTGTGCTTCGACAACCACTTCTTCTCGCGTCTTCCCGCCGTGGCGCGCCGGCTGCCCCTGCCGCGGGATCTGGACGAGGCCGGCTTCGAGAAGATCGGCTACCACGGCCTCTCGTACGAATACATCGTGCACCGACTGGGCAATCTGCACGGACGCACGGTGATCGCGCACCTCGGCAACGGGGCGAGCATGGCCGCGCTGCGCGACGCGGAGCCGGTCGACACCACCATGGGCTACACGCCCACGGGCGGCCTGATGATGGGGACGCGCACGGGCGACCTGGATCCCGGGGTCCTCGTGGCCCTGATGCGCCAGCGCGGCCTCGACGCGGACGGGCTGGAAAGGCTCGTGAACCATCGTGGTGGCCTGGCGGGTGTCTCGGGCGGCGAGTCCTCGATGCGGGCATTGCTCCAGCGGGCCACGGACGACCATCCCGCCAACCAGGCGGTGGACCTGTTCTGCTACACGGCCCGGAAACACCTCGGCGGAATGATCGCCGCGCTGGGCGGTGCGGACACGATCGTGTTCACCGGGGGCATCGGGGAAAACTCGCCCGAGGTCCGGGCGCGGATCCTGGACGACCTCGACGATCTCGGGATCGTGCTCGACGGGCCCGCGAATCGTGCGGGCATGCCCGACATCGCGAGCCGGTACTCCCGCGTGCGCATCCGCGTGATTCCAACCGACGAAGACTGGGTGATCGCGCGCCACGCCGCCGACCTGCTGACGGAGGAGCAATACGCATGAGCGATCCGGAGCGTTTGGCACTGATCGACCGCTACTGGCGCGCTGCCAATTACCTGGCGGCGGGGCAGATCTTCCTGGGTGACAACCCGATGCTCGAGCGCGGCATCGAGGCGGCGGACATCAAGCCGCGTCTGCTCGGCCACTGGGGCACGTCGCCGGGGCTCAACCTCGTCTACGTGCATCTGAACCGGCTGATCCGGGACACGGGCGCGGACATGATGTACGTCATCGGGCCCGGCCACGGGGCTCCGGCGATCCTGGCCAACTGCTGGCTGGAGAAGACCTACTCGGAGTACTTCCCGGAGGTGACGCGCGACCGCGAGGGCATGCTCCGGCTATTCCGGCAGTTCTCGACGCCGGGAGGCGTGCCGAGCCACGTGAGTCCGCACTGCCCGGGGTCGATCCACGAGGGCGGCGAACTCGGGTACTCGCTGGCACATGCCTTCGGCGCCGCCTTCGACAACCCGAACCTGATCGTCGCCTGCGTCGTCGGCGACGGCGAGGCGGAGACGGGACCGCTCGAAGGGAGCTGGAAGTCCGTCGATTTCCTCAACCCGACCCGCGACGGCGCCGTGCTTCCGATCCTGCACTTGAACGGCTACAAGATTTCCGGCCCGACCGTGCTGGGCCGCACGGCGGAAGACGATGCGCGGGGCTTCTTCGGTTCCCACGAATACGAGGTGCTCTGGGTCGAGGGGGACGAGCCGATGGACGTCCACCGGCAGATGTTCGCGGCGCTCGACCGGGCCCACGAACGGATTCGTGACATCCAGCGGCGGGCGCGCGAAGCCGGTGATCGCTCGCTGCCGCGTTGGCCACTGATCGTACTCAAGACACCCAAGGGCTGGACGGGACCGAAGGAACTCGACGGCAAGCCGGTGGAGGGCTCGTTCCGCTCGCACCAGGTGCCGCTTCCGGCGGCGCGAACGGATGCGGGGCAGCGCAGCGCGCTGGAGCAGTGGATGCGCAGCTACGAGCCCGCCTCCCTGTTCGACCGCGACGGGCGTCCGGACCCGGCCTTCGACGCCCTGATCCCGGACGGGGAGCGGCGCCTGGGCGCGAACCCTCACGCCAACGGCGGCAGCCGGCTGGTCGAACTGGTGTTGCCGACGTTCACCGACTATGCGCTCGACGTGCCCGAGCCGGGGCAGCTGCGCGCGGAGGCGACGCGGCGCCTGGGCGAGTTCCTGCGCGACGTGTTCAAACGGAACGAGCGCGAGGGCAACTTCCGACTGTTCTCTCCGGACGAAACCAATTCCAACCGCCTGGGTGCGGTGTTCGATGCCACCGAGCGTTGTTCGATGCTGCCGAACAGGGCGGGTGACGAGGCCATCGACCCCGACGGACGGGTGATGGAGGTGCTCTCGGAGCACCTTTGCGAGGGCTGGCTGGAGGGCTACCTGCTCACGGGCCGCCACGGCCTGTTTCCCTGCTACGAGGCGTTCGTGACCATCGTCGACTCGATGATGAACCAGCATGCCAAGTGGCTGAAGACGACGCTCGAGATTCCGTGGCGGAGGAAGATCGCCTCGCTCAACTACCTGCTCACTTCTCACGCCTGGCGCCAGGACCATAACGGCTACAGTCACCAGGGGCCGGGGTTCATCGACGCGGTCATCAACAAGAAGAGCCAGGTAACTCGCATCTACCTGCCGCCCGACGCCAACTGCCTGCTTTCCGTGATGGACCACTGCCTGCGCAGCCGTAACTACATCAACGTCGTGGTCGCGGGCAAGCAGCCGGAGCTGCAATGGCTCGACATGGACGCCGCGCGCGAGCACTGCGCCCGGGGCGCCTCCGTCTGGACATGGGCGGGCAACGACGGCGGCGGGCGGCCGGACATCGTCTTCGGCTGCGCCGGGGACGTGCCCACCGTCGAGGCGATCGCGGCGGCGCGCATCGTGCAGGAACACATGCCGGAGCTGAAGGTGCGCCTGGTGAACGTCGTGGACCTCATGGCATTGTCGCCGCCGGCGTACCATCCGCACGGCCTCGACCCCGGCACCTTCGAAGAACTGTTCACGCGGGACGTGCCGGTCATGTTCGCTTACCACGGCTACCCGCGAATCGTGCACGACCTCGTCCACGGCCGCCCGAACCCCGGGCGCTTCCACGTGCGCGGCTATATCGAGGAGGGCACCACGACGACGCCGTTCGACATGGTGGTCATGAACCGCTTGAGCCGTTTCCATCTGGCGATGGATGCGCTGGATAACCTCCCGGAGGCCGGGGAGGCGGGCGAGCGCCTGCGCGACTTCTGCCAGGAGCGGCTCGAGGCGCACACGCTCTACATCCGCGACCATCTCGAGGACATGCCCGAGATCCGCAACTGGACCTGGAGCCGGCCCTGACGGGGCCGGTGCCGCGCCATGTCCGAGTTCCGCCAGGACCCCGTCACACGCGAGTGGGTCATCGTCGTGCCGGAGCGCGCGGCAAGGCCGCATGCGCGCGGCGGTGCCGCGGTGTGTCCGTTCTGCCCGGGCGCCGAAGAACAGACGCCGGGAGTGGTTTCGCGGCTGGACGACGAGCAGGGGCGGTGGCTGGTGCGGGTGATCGAAAACCGCTACCCGATCCTACGGCCGACGGTGACCGAGCCGGAGACGCAGCGCGACGGACCCTGGCACCGGCTGCCGGGGTGCGGGCGCCACGAGATCGTGATCGACGCGCGCGAGCACGACCGGATGCTCGGCCGGTTCGCCCCGGAGCAGATCGCACGCCTGCTCCGGGTCTACGCGGCCCGCGTGCGGGAACTGGGCCGAGTGCCGGGCATTCGTGAAGTGGTCGTATTCCGTAACCACGGCGAGCAGGCCGGGGCGACGCTGCGGCACCCGCACTCCCAGATCGTGGCAACGCCGGTCATCTCGCCGGTCACGCGCCGCCGCATCATGGACGAGATCGCCTATTTCGACGACCACGGCGCGTGCCCGTTGTGCCGGACGCTGGAGGCGGAGCGCGAATCCGAAGTGCGCTTTCTGTACCAGAGCGGGCATTTCGCCTCGTTCGTCCCGTTTGCCTCGCGCGTCTCGCATCACCTGCGCATCGTGCCGCTGCGGCACTGTCCGCGCTTCGATGATGCGGCGGACCCGGAGCTCGACGACCTGGCCGGGCACCTGGGCACCGTCATGGCCGCGCTCGAGACCGAACTGGACGACCCGGACCACAACCTCGTGATCGCGTCGCCGCCGCTCGACCAGATCCACCAGGGGGCGAACCACTGGTACATAGACGTGCTGCCGCGCCTGGCTATACCGGCCGGCTTCGAGATCGGTTCGGGACTGATCGTGACCACCTCCGCGCCGGAAAAGGCCGCGGCGGCGCTACGCGGCCGGCTGAAACCGAATGGGAGGGCTCACTGAGATGGACGTCGTCGAACAGATCTTCTGGCCCGCGGGCGTCGAACAGTACGCCCGGCTGATCGGCGACGAGGCCGTGGAGCGCATTCTGCGCAAGGCCAAGCGCCTGCACGACCTGCGCGTACTCAACGTCAGTTCCACCTTCTACGGCGGCGGCGTGGCGGAGATACTGGGCTCGCTCACCCTGATCGAGCGCGCGCTGGGCCTGCGCGCGGACTGGCGGCTTATCCAGGGCAGCCCCGATTTCTTCAGCGCCACCAAGCGTATCCACAACGCCTTGCAGGGCGGGGACGTGCCGCTGGAGCCCGCTCACCGGCGAGCCTTCGAGGAAATGGTCTTCCAGAACTCGCTCCGGATGGACGTCGAGGCCGACATGGTGATCGTCCACGACCCCCAGCCGCTCCCGCTGGTCACCCATTACCGCCATACCTGCCCCTGGATCTGGCGCTGCCACATCGATCTCTCCGAGCCGGCCGAGGACACCTGGAACTACATCAGCCGCTTCGTCGAGGAATACGACTCCGTCGTGCTCTCATTGCCGGAATACCGTCAGTCCCGCCTGGACACGCCCCAGGTATTTTTCACGCCCGCGATCGATCCCTTCTCCGTCAAGAACCGCACGCTCGATGACCAGGAGATCGACGCGCGGCTGGCGCGCTACGAGATTCCGACGGACCGGCCCATCGTGGCGCAGATCGCGCGCTTCGACCGCTGGAAGGACCCGGAAGGGGTCATCGAGGCCTTCCGGATCGCGCGCCGCGAGGTCGACGCGACGCTCGTGCTGCTCGGCGACGTCGCCACCGACGACCCGGAAGGGCAGGCCGTCTTCGAGTCCTTGCTCGGCGCCAGGGACGATCGCATCCACATCCTGACGGCCGAGGACAGCATCCTGGTCAACGCGCTCCAGCGCCGGGCCGCCGTGATCCTCCAGAAGTCGCTGCGCGAGGGGTTCGGCCTGACGGTTACCGAAGCGATGTGGAAGGGCGCCGCGGTGATCGGCGGGGACTGCGGCGGCATCCGCCACCAGATCGACGACGGCGAGAACGGTTTCCTCGTGCGCAGCGTCGACGAAGCCGCTGCCCGGATCGTCTCCCTGCTGAAGGACGAGGAACTGCGCCGGCGCCTTGGCGAGGCCGCCCGCGAGACCGTGCGCGAACGCTACCTCATGAGCCGCCTCGTCGAGGACTACCTCGATCTTTTCGCGGCCTTCGAGCCGACCTTCACACCGCGCAGCCTGCACGTGGGCTGACGGTAGATCCCGTAAGGAAAGGGAGTTCCAGAGATGAACGAAAACAATAGGTTGCGACTGACTTCTCACGGTGCTGCGGAGCAGGTCACCGGCTCCTGCCACCTGCTCGAGGCGGCCGGCCGGAAGATCCTCGTGGACTGCGGCATGTTCCAGGGCGGCCACGAGAACGAGGAGGAGAACCACGGGCCGCTGGGCTTCGACCCGGCGGAGATCGACTGCGTGCTCCTGACCCACGCGCACCTCGACCATTGCGGGCGGCTGCCGCTGCTCGTATCCGGCGGGTTCCACGGGGAGATCGTCAGCACGGCGGCCACGCGCGAACTCGCCCGCCTGGTGCTGCTGGACGCGGCCCACATCGCCGAGGAAGAGGCGGAGCGCAAGGCCCGCAAGGCCCACCGGCGGGGCCGGGAAGGGCCGCCGCCGCTGTTCACGATGACGGAGGCCATGAACGCGGTCGGGGCCTTCGGCCGGGCGGCCGAATACGGGAAGCCGATCGAGGTCGCCCCGGGTATCGAGGCGATCTTCCACGAGGCCGGTCACATCCTGGGATCGGCGAGCGTCGCCGTGCGCGCGGGCGGGCGTACGATCCTGTTCTCCGGCGACCTCGGCAATCCCGGCCGGGCGCTGCTCAACGACCCGGCCCCGCCGCGCGGCTGCGACTACATCGTGACGGAAACGACCTACGGCGACCGCGAGCACCGGCCGCTGCAGGAATCGATCGAGGAGCTCTGGGGCGCCGTGAGCGAGACGCTGGAAGGCGGCGGCAACCTGGTCATCCCCACCTTCGCACTGGAACGCGCCCAGGAAATCCTCTACTACCTCCGCATCGGGCGCGAGCAGGGGAGGCTCCCGCGCCGCATGCACGTGTTCCTGGATTCCCCGATGGCGATTACCGCCACCGAGATCTTCCGCCGCCATCCGGAGTGCCTGCGCGAATCCTTCCGCAAGGAGTTGGCAGGGCGCGAGCCGTTCTCGTTCCCGGGGCTGAAGTTCTCCCGCGAGGTGGCCGACTCCCAGGCCATCAACCGGATCGAGGAGGGCGCCGTGATCCTGGCGGGCTCGGGCATGTGCACGGGCGGACGCGTCCGCCACCACTTCAAGCAGCTTCTCTGGCGCGAGAACTGCGGGATCGCCTTCGTCGGCTACGCCGCCGAGGGCACGCTCGCCCGGATCATCATCGACGGCGCGAAGGAAGTGAAGCTCTTCGGCGAGCCGGTCGCCGTCAAGGCGCGCACCTGGACCATCAACGGCTTCTCCGCGCACGCTGACCGCACGGACCTGCTCGAGTGGCTCGACAAGTGCGGCAAACCGCGCGAGACGCTGCTCGTGCACGGCGAGCCGGACCGCGGCATGGCGGCCATGGAATCGGCGCTCGCCGAGCGCGGCTGGAAGACGCGGCGCCCGGAGCCGCACCAAGCCATCGATCTGAGCTGACGCGCATGCGGACACGGTCGGCGCAGAGTCGCTGCCGGCCGTGTCACCATGCGCACCGTTTGCCATTCCCGCAGCGCACGCCGAGCCATGAATTTCGCCTTTCTGCATCGCTCCCGGACGCCGCCTTACACGGGCGAAGCACATAGCGCCAGGACGATTCTCGGTGGAACCATCGGGAACGTCATGGAGTGGTATGACTTCGCGCTCTACGGCTTCTTTGCGCCGACGCTCGCTCAGATCTTCTTTCCGTCGCACGACCCTCTCGCCTCGCTGATCGCCACGTTCGGGGTTTTCGCCGCCGGTTTCTTCATGCGGCCGCTCGGCGGCGTCGTCTTCGGCGTCATCGGCGACCGCTTCGGCCGCGAGACCGTGCTGCGCCTGTCCATTCTGACCATGGGCACGGCGACGTTCCTGCTGGGCGTCTTGCCGACGAGCGCGCAGGTCGGCCTCTGGGCGCCGGCGGCGCTGGTCGTGGTGCGGTTGCTGCAGGGCCTGTCCGTTGGCGGCGAGTTCAGCGGTTCGGTCACCTACATGGTGGAGACCTCGCCGCTGCATCGCCGTGGATTCTCCGGGAGCTGGGCGAACTTCGGCAGTCTCGCGGGCACGCTGCTGGGCTCCGGGTTCGCCGCCGGACTGACGACGCTGCTGCCGCAAGGGCCGCTCCACGCCTGGGGTTGGCGAGTCCCGTTCCTCGCCGGCGGCGTGCTCGGTGCCTTCGCGTACCTCTATGTCCGCAGGCTCGGCACGACGCCGCACATGGAACACCACGAGGGCCAGCACGCCGGGGACTCGCCGCTGCGCGAGGCGCTGACCCGCAACCGGCGCGAGACTCTGCTCGCCATCCTGTTCGCCTCGGGGTACGGGGTCTTCTTCTACATCCCGATGGTGTACCTGCCGACCTATGCGACGGAAGTGGGGCACGTGGGCAACGGGCAAGCCCTGCAGGTCAACTCGCTGGGGCTGGCATTGTCCATGCCGCTGATCCCGTTGTTCGGCTGGCTGTCGGACCGTTTCCTGCGGCGGCGCACGCTCTTGATGCTTGGGTTCGGGGCCACTGTCGCGTGCGGCTGGGGGCTGGTGTTCCTGGCCCGGCAGACGCTCCCCGGCCTCGTGGCCTCGCAACTCGTCTTGGCCGCGCTCGCGGCCGTGCCGATGGGAGCGGCGCCCGCCATGATGGTGGAGCTGTTCCCCATGGCCGACCGCCTCACCGGTTATTCGCTCGCCTACAACGTGGGCCTGGGTATCGCCGGCGGGACGGCGCCGATGATCGCGACGTGGCTGATCGACGTGACCGGCGTCGATTCGGCGCCGGGCGCTTACCTGGCGCTGGCCTCGCTGGTTTCGGTCTTCGCACTGTGGCGGATGCGCGACGGCAGTCGCGAACCGCTGCGCTAGAGCGGCGGGCCGCCCCGCGCATTCGAGCTATTGCCGCATGGGACGGCGGGAGACCCCCGTCGGGTACTGCGGCGGATGCGGTGTAACATTCCGGGAAAGCCAGCGGAAGGGACAGGTCATGCGGAACGCGGTTTTCCTCGCGGGGCTCCTCGCCGCGGCTGCGGCGGGCGCGTCCCCGGCGCCGTCGAACGGCTTCACCATGCAGCAGGTCCTCGGGTACCCGTATCCGACGGACGTGGTGGCCTCGCCGCGCGGGGAGGGCGTCGCCTGGGTGCTGGACCAGCGCGGCGTGCGCAACGTCTGGTTCGCCACCGCACCGGGTTTCTCGCCGCGACGCCTCACGCATTTCGACAAGGATGACGGCCAGGAGCTGACCGATCTGACTTTCTCTCCCGACGGGCGCTACCTGGTGTTCGTGCGCGGCGGCGATCACGACGAGAACTGGCCCGCGGCGGGCCATCGCGCACCGGATCCCGCGTCCAGTCCGAAACAGCAGTACCGCGAGGTGTATTCGATCAAGCTCTCCTCGGGCAAGGTCGTGGACATCGGCCACGGGGACGCCCCGGCCGTGTCGGCCGATCGCGACCGGCTCGCCTATACGCATCCGGCGGACGGCAGCGTGTGGACGGCGCCGATCGACGGCGGCGGGAAACCGGAACGGCTCTTTTTCGACAAGGGCCGGGACCGGAGTCTCCACTGGTCCCCGGACGGCAAGACGCTCGCCTTCGTAAGCGACCGCGGCGACCACAGCTTCATCGCGCTCTATCGGGGCGCGCATCGCTCGATCGACTACCTGGCGCCGGGTACGCACCGCGACTTTTCCCCCCGCTGGTCCCCGGACGGCAAGCGCATCGCCTTCGTGCGGCGGCCGGGCCGCGGCGGCGCGCCCGGTCCGCTGCTGAAGCCCCACCCGAGGCCCTGGGCGATCTGGGTGGCCACGGCCCCCGGCGGGAACGCGCACCGCGTCTGGGCGAGCCCGCACAATCTCGAGGGCTCCTACCCGGAAACGGCGGGCGGCGCCAACCTCCACTGGGGAACCGGCGGGCGGCTGGTGTTTCTCGCCGACATGGACGGCTGGCCGCACCTCTACTCGGTGCGGACGACCGGCGGGCAGCCGCTGCTACTGACACCGGGGAACTTCATGGTCGAGGACGTGACGATGACGCCCGACCACCACTGGATCGTCTACAACGCCAACACGGGCGATACAGCCAACGACGGCGACCGGCGCCACCTGTATCGGGTGCCGGTCGGCAAGGCGCAGCCCCAGGCGTTGACCTCGGGCACGACGCTCGCGTGGGATCCGTCGGTGACGGCGTCCGGCAGCACCGTGGCGTTCATCCAGGCGGGCCCGCGGACTCCGCCGATGGTCTCCGTGAAGCCGCTGGGCGGCGGCGCCGCCCGGGCCATCGACGCCGGGCAGGTGCCGGCGAGCTTCCCGACCAACGAGCTGGTCATTCCGAAATACGTGAGCTTCAAGTCCCCGGACGGCTGGACCATCCACGGCCAGCTCTTCGAGCCCTCGCACGGACAGGCGCCGCACCCGGGCGTCATTTTCGTGCACGGCGGACCGCCTCGCCAGATGCTGCTCGGCTGGCACTACATGGACTATTACGCCAACAGCTACGCCGTGAACCAGTACCTGGCCAATCATGGCTTCGTGGTGCTGTCGGTGAACTACCGCCTCGGCATCGGCTACGGCTTCAAGTTCCATCACCCGAAGCACTGGGGCCCGACCGGAGCGGCCGAATACAAGGACGTCCTGGCCGGGGCCCGCTGGCTGCAGCGCCGGAAGAACGTCGATCGCAAGGCGATCGGCATCTGGGGTGGCTCCTACGGGGGCTATCTGACGGCCCTCGGCCTGGCCCGGAACTCGAACGTCTTCGCCGCCGGCGTGGACATGCACGGTGTCCACGATTGGTCCTACGCGCTGATGAACGGATGGCTCAAGACGAAGCGCACGCGCTACCAGCAACACGACTGGGACCGGATCCTGAAAAAGGCGTGGGAGTCCTCCCCGGATGCGAGCATCGACCGCTGGAAGTCCCCCGTGCTGTTGATCCAGGGCGACGACGACCGCAACGTGCACTTCCACCAGATGGTGGATCTGGTCCAGCGCCTCAGGAAGGCCGGGGTGCCGTACAGGCAGATCGTGTTTCCCAACGAGATCCACGGATTTCTCCGTTACCGCGACTGGTTCCGGGCGGACGAGGCCACTGCGGATTTCCTGGCGAAGACGCTGCACAAGGCCGCTTCGGCGCATTGAGGGCGCGCGGGATAGCGTCGGGTTGACCGGCGTCACGGCAGGTTCCGGCCGGTGCTGCGATGATGTGTTCGACGGCCCCGGAGGCGAGACGTGGACCCGGAACGACTGGAAGAACTGCGCGAGGACTTCGAGGCGTTCGATCGCGACGGCAACGGCCTGATCGACTTCGCCGAGTTCGAGGAATTGCTCGACGGCCTGGGTGCGGAGATGTCCCGACCCGAGGCCCGGACGGGCTTTCACGTGATCGACACCGACGGCGACGGCCGCATTTCCTTCACGGAGTTCGCCGCGTGGTGGGCGGAAGAGTAGGGCGGCGGCGCGCCCGTCCCGGGGCACGGGCCCGATGAGCGGCCCGGGACGCCCGGTGCCGACCCTGTTTCTCGGCCACGGCTCGCCGCTGAACGTCCTCGAGGAGAACGGGTTCCGCCGGAGTTGGGAAGAACTGGGTGCGACGTTGCCGCGCCCGCGGGCGGTGCTCTGCGTCTCGGCCCACTGGGAAACGCGGGGCGTCTACGTCACGTCGGCCCAGCATCCGGCTACGATCCACGACTTTCAGGGTTTCCCCAGGGCCCTGTACCGGGTCCGCTACCCGGCGCCGGGGTCCCCGGAGCTCGCCACACGCGTTCGGTCCCTGCTGCGACCGGTCGCCGTTCATGATGACGATTGCCGGGGACTGGATCACGGCGCCTGGAGCGTCCTCTCGGCCATGTATCCCGAGGCGGATGTCCCGGTCGTCCAGCTCAGCCTGGACTTTACGGCTCCGCCCGCGGCGCACTACGAGCTGGCGCGGAAACTGGCGCCGTTGCGGGATGAGGGAGTGCTCGTCCTGGGCAGCGGCAATATCGTGCACAACCTGTCGCTCTGGCATCGTGCCGACACGGAGCCCTATGACTGGGCCAGCCGTTTCGACTCGGCCATCGTCGAACGAATCCTCGCCGGAGAGCATCACGACATCATCCATTGGCACGCCCTCGCGCCCGATGCCCACCGGGCCATCCCCACGCCCGAACATTTCCTGCCCCTGCTGTATCCGCTCGCGCTGCAACGCGACGGCGAACCGGCGGAGGTTTTCAACCGGGCGGTCGAGACGTCCCTGTCCATGACGTCGCTGCTCGTCGGCGTTCACTGAATTTCATGCTCCCGTAGCCGAGCGGAAACCTCCGGTTCGTGTCGGTCCGGCCGACCGCCTGCCGGGGCGAGCAACGGGCGCAATACACGATCGTCGCTCGGGCTGTAACACGCGCCATGCCTATCTCGTCATCTGTCCGGAGGGCGGCACGGGCTGCTTGGCGTCCGAGCCACGGGGGAGAGCGCCTTGGCCGCGGTGCGCCGGGCGGATACCGGGTGAGAAGCTGGCGGCACATCGCGACGCTCGAAGAGCGCACGATTGCAGCCCGGGATGACGGGGTAGAACGCGAAGCAGGGTCCCGGCGCGCGCGCTCGCGCGGCGGGCTTGATCCACGTCATGGCTGGCGGGCAGTGCGCCCCGTAACCTGACCCGTAAACGCCCGCCAGCCCCGGAGGCCATCGTGGAACCTGTCGCTGTCCCGCCAGCACGAACCCGGAAACCCCCGGATCCGCATATCGCGCCCGTCGTGCCGGCAACCGTTTCCGTCTGGCTCGACGTGAAGTCGGTCTCACGTCCGGAGCAAATGCGTGCCTTTCTCGGAGCCCTGGCCGAGCCGGACTTCTACCTGGACAGTTGCCGGGAGTCGGCGCGCATCGCGCCGGAACGCAAGGACCGCTACGAAGCGCACTGGTATTGCCTCTTCACACGGGCCGCAAGAGACGATTTTGCCGACCTGCGGCTGCTGAAGCGCCTCACCGGGGCGGGGTTCCGCGTGATCCGGTTCGAGAGCGCGCCGCCGACGTAGGGCGCTACCGCGCGGGCCCGCGTCCAGCCGGGGCGATTCACCGAATGACGTACTACCGCCACATTCTCGCCGCCGTCGACTTTTCCGGCGCGACCTCGTCGGTCGCGAGCCGGGCCGTCGAAGAGAGCCGCATGCATTCGAGCCGGCTCACGTTCCTGCACGTCACGGAATATTATCCCGAGGACGTGCCCCCGGGTCTCGTCCCGGCGGAGCACCTGGACCCCACGGAGGTGTACCTGGAACGCTCGAGAGAACACCTCGGCCGACTCGCGGCCGATCTGGGCGCGTGGGGATCCGACCAGGTGGCCGTGGCCACCAATGGCGCCGCGTACCACGAGATCGTGGGACACGCGAAGGCGCACGGCGTCGATCTCATCGTGATGGGATACGCCGGGAGGTGGGTGACCGATGCCCTGGGTTCCACGGCCATGGCGGTGACACGCCACGTCGTCTGCGACGTGCTCCTGGTCCGGCCCACGCGCTGAACCGTTCCGGCGGCTTGCATCGACCCCGGAGGCCGAGCTCCCGCCGACCCGATGACCGGGACTCTGTTGGCCCTGTAGACGACCCGAAAATGCCGTCGAACTCCTGCTTCCGCCCGGAGTTGCCGGCAGGAGGCGCTCAGAACGATTGCTGTAGTCGCAGGTACACGATATTGGCGTCGGCCCCTGGCGTGCCGTTTTCGGACGTGTCGCGCTAAATCGCGAACTGCACCTTCAGGTTATTGCCGCAAAAGAAATAGGTGGCGCCGGCGATGGAACGTTCCCACTGGGATGTCCATGCATCGGCGCTCATCCCCTGTACGCTGGCGAACACCTCCAGGTGCTCAGCCAGCACCATGTAGTTGCCCTTGACCATCCACTTCCTGAGCCGCGCGCCGCCGTTGGCGATCAGTCGCGCGCAAGCGGGAATCCAGATCAATGGGTCGCCACTCAACTCGCTCCCACAGGGGAGAATTGCTAAAATGTAACAGTGAGGTTAAATCTGTTCTCAGCCACTCAACGAGCATGGGTATAAATATGACCATGGGACAGAAGTCTGCTAATTGATCGACCGACCTGCGCGACGAAACATCGGCCGTGACGACCAAGCGCGCATACGATCCGCCCCTGTGCCATCAGATAGATCTGGGTGCCACCGAAGGCGAAGCACCCCAATGCGGGAATATGCCCTTGGGGCATCATGGGTGCAAACGCCTTAATGACCCAGGAAAGGGTGGGGCAGGCGGCCCTTCCGACTCACTCTGCGGTATTGGATGTTGTTCCGTTGACTGGAACCCCTGTTTATTACAATCGACGACATGACACCGAGTAGTTCCATGGCATCTTCATTATCGACTTCCGCCCGGATCATGCGCGATCCGGACATTATCGCGACCGACATGGATGGCGAGACCGTCATGATGAGCATCGAGCAGGGGCGGTACTTTGGCCTCAGCGGTGTCGGACCGTTCCTGTGGAATCTCCTGGCCGAGCCGATGTCGGTCGATGAACTCTGTACACGGGTCCTCCAGGACTACGACGTCGATGAAGCGACCTGCCGCACCGACGTATCGACGTTCGTCGATGAATTGCTGGACAAGGGTGTGTTACGCCACGCCGACTGAGAGGCTTTCTCATCGCCATCGGAATCCGGGCGGAGCAGGGCGCTTCTCGGGAGCCTTCTGAAGATTCCGCAGATAACGGCTTGTTTCAAGGGGAGGATGGCCGCTACAGCGGAATACCGGTATTCTAGCCAGCATGCCGATAGCAACCGCCTTCCCACGCAAGATACGCAGTTTTAGGCAGTATTCCGGCTTCATCAGACTCTGGCTGGCGCCAACCTGGTTGCTGCTTGGAGCCAGCCGAGCGGTGATACTTGTCCTGTCTTTCAAACGCCTTGCCCCCCGACTGGGGGCCCATGAAGGCGCAACTCCCTGGGTCCCGTTGGTGGATGGTTCGCAGGAACAGCGCGCTCTGGAGATCGCGCGTTTGATTAGGCTCGCGGCCCGCCATACCCCCTGGAATTCCAACTGCTTCGCGCAGGCCACGGCCGCACGCCTGCTGCTGGGCCTGTATCACATTCCATACGTCCTCTATTTCGGTCTTGCGCGTGATGCGGGATCCCGGAAGATGAACGCTCATGCCTGGGTGGCCGCCGGGCGGGTGCGGGTGACCGGCGGCGCTGCATTTGGCCGGTTCAGCGTCGTTGGATGCTTCGTGGCACCGCAGCTGGCCGCCGGTCGGACGAAACACCCGTGAGTTCCCTGAAGTCCTTCGTTCGCTTGCTGCGCGGCATCTCTCGCGTGCATATCGCTCTGCTTCTGGTGCTGATGGTGCTTTCCGGCCTGACCCAGGGTATCGGAATCCTGCTGCTGGTTCCGCTCCTCGAAATCCTGCAGGGCTCCAGTGCGAGTGGAAACCCCCTTGCCGGCAAAGTCGTCAACGGTTTGTACCTGCTCGGCATACCGCCTACCGCTGGTGGCCTTCTTGCCGTTTTCGTTGCTCTGGTATTGATCACCAATGCGATCCAGCATGGTCGTATTGTAATGAGTGCAAGCCTTCAGTACCGACTGGTGGATCGTCTACGTTACCGGTGTTACTCGGCTCTGCTGGGCGCGCAATGGCGCTGGCTTGCCGACAGTCGCAATGCGGATCACGCCAGTTTGTTGCTCACGGACGTCAACCGCATCGGTAACGGGTTCAATTTTGGGCTGGGGCTTCTCGCCAGTTCAGCGACGATGCTCGCCTATCTGTTTTCGGCTCTTGCGTTGTCCTGGGTGATAACGCTGCTTGCGCTCGCCAGCGGTGGCCTGGTGCTCGTGCTTCTGTCCGGGCAGCGGCGGGATGCGCTGAGCCTGGGCCGGAGTCTGGGGGCATCCAACCGGCGGTTGCAGGGCAACGTGCAGGAGACACTGGCAGGGATCAAGCTCGCGAAGATTCTGGGCAACGAGGCACGGCATCTGGACGAATTCCAGCGGATCACCCACGGCCTGCGTCGGCAGCAGTCGAAGTTCCAGATCAACACGAGCCGCGTGCGGGCCATTTACCAGGTCATCGGTGCGGGCTTTCTGGCTGCATATCTGTACCTGGGCTTGGAAGTGCTGCATACGGCCACGGCCGAACTGCTGACCCTTGTCCTGGTGTTCGGAAGGCTTATACCGATGTTTTCAAGCGCCCAACAGCAGTATCACCAGTGGCTCTACACCGTACCGGCCTTGGGGGAAACCGAGCGTCTGCTGGCCGAATGCCGGAGCGCCGCCGAGCCGGCGGCGCCGGCCGAGCCGATGCCTTGGCCGGTGCGGCGTGAGATTCGCCTGGACGCAGTATCGGTGCGCTATAGCGGCCGGAGTCGACCCGCGCTGGACGCCGTATCCCTCCGCCTGTCGGCGCGCACCACCACCGCAATCATGGGCGCCTCCGGCGCCGGAAAGAGCACCCTGGCCGATGTACTGATGGGGCTCTTGAATCCGGACAGCGGGGCGTTGAGTATCGATGGCGTGGCGGTGAGCAATGAGAATCGTTTGCAGTGGCGCCACTCGGTGGCCTATGTGCCGCAAGGGGTGTTCCTCTTCAACGACACGATCCGCAACAACCTGCTCTGGGGCAAGCCCGGCGCCAGCGACGCGAATCTCGATCTCGTCCTGCACCTGGCGGCGGCCGATTTCGTCACGCGGCTTCCCGAGGGGCTGGACACGGCCGTCGGTGACGGGGGCGTTCGCCTTTCCGGCGGCGAACGGCAGCGTTTGGCGCTCGCGCGGGCGCTCCTGAAGCGCCCGTCGTTGCTGATTCTGGACGAAGCCACCAGCGCCCTCGACCTCGCCAACGAGGCCCGCGTGCGAGCAGCGGTCGAACGTCTGCATGGCGATCTGACCGTGGTGGTCATCGGCCACCGCCTGCCGACTCTCGAGCATGCCGACCAAGTCGTCGTCCTGGAGGCAGGTACAATCGCCAGGCAAGGAGCCTGGACGGAGGTCATGAATACGAGGGAGCGCGCTTGACGGACGCCCCGAAGCAGCTGCTGCAGTCCCGTCTACTGGATCTGCTCTCGACACATCGCAGCATTGACCCGGACTGGATTGCAGAGCTTGGCCAGGGAGGGTGGCAGGTTCTGCTGGGCATGGCCCGCCAGCACCGGGTACTCCCGCTGTTGCACTGGCGATTAAGCCGGGAACGCGTGGGGCTTCCGGTTCCGCAGCCAGTGCGGGAGAGACTCGCCATCGGCTTTAGGCGCTCGGCCATGAATGCGTTGCACATGCAACGCGAACTCATTTTGATCCACCGTGTTCTGGACGGCGCCCAAATTCCGCACCTCGCCCTGAAGGGTGCTTACCTGGCTTTCTATGCTTATCCTCATCCGGCCTTGCGCCCCATGCGTGACCTAGACGTCCTTGTGCAGAAAGAGACCGCCCTGCGCGCGTACCAGGCACTGTCGGGTAGTGGTTTCACACGAATGAAAAAAGTTCGAGGGAACCTAGAGGCGGTCATGGAGGGCCAGCAACATCTTCCGCCGCTCGTCTCTGCCTCAACCGGCGTTCGCGTGGAACTACATACCCGGTTCTCAAAACCTGTTCCGGGTTCGGAAACACCCGACCTTACAAACGAGGACTTATTTTGGGAGCGCGCTATCAAGCGCACCGTAGCTGGCGCTAGCCTGACTTATACGTCTCCGACGCATCTGCTACTGCATCTTATCGACCATGCGGTTTACATGCACCGGTTGAATAACGGTCCATTGGCATTGACGGACCTCGCTTATCTATTGGAGGATCATGAGATTGATTGGTCTGTATTCTGGCAGCATACGGAGAGGCGTTCCAAGGGCCGGGGCACGCGGCTGGTTTTTGCAATGGTGGAGCGGTATTTCGGCAAACAGCCTGTCGAGTGGCCCCAACGGGTCCCGGCCTGTTCCGTATCTCCACGGATCGTCGAGGCGGCCGCTTTGTTGACCACCCAGGATCTCGCTTTGAAGTGGGACACCGAACTCGAAAGCAAGCTGTTGGCGAAAACCTCGTTGCGAGGAAAGGTCGGGATTTTTCTGAAAAAAGCCTTTCCGTCAAGGAGAACGATGGCGACATCCTATCCGGTACGGGAAGACTCTTTCCGTGTCTACCTTTGGTACATCGCGCGATGGTCATGGCTGTTGCTCGTACGTCTTCCGGAGTACCTGGTGAATCGCTCGAGGGATCGCAGGGTGGGCTCGGCTCAGCACTTGTTGCAGCTCAACCAATGGCTAGAGGGCTAGTTTCGTAAATGCGATTTCAGGCCAGGCGGGCTGAACGACCTCGTCTCCGGCTCGACCGGAATTGGATGGAGACCAGACCAACGGTGTGGGTATCCCCATGAACTACACCGCTTACGGTCTGAGCATCCACAGCGACCTCTTACTTCCCGAGTTGCAGTCGCAGACGCAAAGGGAAGACGAGCCGGATGTTCAGATGCGCATCGGTGCCGTCGCGGAAGATGGGTTCGAAGAGGCAAAACAACTGGGCCCTTTCCTGTGGGCCAGCCGGCATGCCCTGTGGTTGCAAGTGCCGAACGTTGCGCACTTTCTGGTACGGGAGGGCCGCGAGATCATAATCGAGCCGGCGCCGGGTATCGATGAGGATAGTGTTCGCGTCTTCCTGTTGGGATCCGCGCTCGGTGCACTGCTGTTTCAGCGGGGGTATCTTGTTCTGCACGGCAATGCGGTGCGCATCGGGAATCAATGCATGGTCTGCGTCGGTCCCTCCGGCGCCGGAAAGTCCACACTCGCGGCGGGTTTCATGCAACGCGGATATGACGTTTTGGCCGACGACGTGGTCCCGCTTGATGCGGAGTGCCGCGCGATACCGGGGTTCCCGCGCCTCAAGCTCTGGCGGGACACGATTGATCTCCTCGAGATCGACGCGTCGCCATTGAAACGCATTCGTCCACAGACGGAAAAGTTCAACTTTCCGCTGGTCCGGCGATTCGCGAAGCGACCGCTGCCCATTCGTTGGGTTTATATCCTGGGCACGCACACTCAGTCCGATACCCGGTTCGAACCGATCGCCGGTATGCAGCGCTTCGAGCCATTGCACAACAACACCTACCGGGTTCGTTTCCTTCGGGGAATGGCGCTGAAAGGCGAACATCTCAAGCTCTGTGGCCGGTTGGGGGGCCGGGCTCGTGTCGCCCGAATGACTCGCCCTCAACATGGCTTCGAGTTGGAGACGCTCATCGATCGCCTTTTGGTCGACGTCGCGGACAACCCCTGACGCCATGGGCGGGATCTATTGGCTGGCCTCGTATCCGAAATCCGGCAACACCTGGTTCCGGGTCTTTCTATCCAATCTTCAGGCGGATGGCGACGAACCGACCGATATCAATGCCCTGGGCCTTGATGGGGGTATCGCGAGTGCGCGCGGCTGGCTCGACGAGGTCCTGGGCTTCGATACCGCAGAACTGAGCCAGGACGAGACGGAACGCCTGCGACCGGAAGTCTACCGTTGGTCACTGCGTGACGAGGCGATCTCGTACCACAAGATCCACGACGCCTACACGCTCACTTCGGACCGCGAACCCTTGGTAGGGAGGGAAGTCACGCTGGGCGCCCTGTATATCCTGCGCAATCCGCTGGATGTGGCGTTATCGGCGGCCAATCATTGGCACTGCAGTATTGATCAGGCTATCGACAAGATGAGCAACCCCGAGATGGCGCTCTGCCGCAAGCGCAGAGCCTTGCCCAGCCAGGTGCGCCAGCGCCTGTTGAGTTGGTCGGAGCATGTCCTGAGTTGGGTGGATGCGCCGGGGTTGAACCTCGAGACCATCCGCTACGAGGACATGTTGGACGACCCGCAGACGACCTTCAGCCGAGCCGCCCGCCATCTGCAATTGCCGGCCGATGCCAAGCGGGTGGCCAAAGCGATCCGCTTCAGTGATTTCCGCGAACTCGCTCGGCAGGAAGCAGCAAGCGGTTTCCGCGAACGCCCGCAACGGACCGAGCGATTCTTTCGCAGCGGCGCCAGCGGCGACTGGCGCGAGAATCTGACCGAGGCGCAGGTGAAACGTATCATCGCCGACCATGGCTCGGTCATGCGCCGCTTCGGATATCTGTATGCGAACGGTGAACCGCGTTAATCCAATCAGAGCGGTCTCGCAGAGATTCGACCGGCGCGGCCGTCAAGTGTATCGTGAGGTAATCAGGCGACGATTGCCCCACGGCGTCATACACTGGCGCTATCTTCGCCCGGGTCGCGACGAACGCATTCGGCTGCATCGTCGTTTCTGGTGGCAAAGCCGCGGGCGCTGGCCTCGCATCCTGTGGGGCCTCCTGGAGGCATGGCTCTGGTTTCGCTGGGTATCTTGGTCCGGCTGGTGGGCCAGCGCCCGGGCAGTTCGCCGGCTTGGGCCAACGGTCGTGGCGGAGGAGGGGATTGGGCTCCGGGCCCAGTATGGCCGCGTGTTGCGGCTGACTCTCGCATGGAGCATCTCACCGGCGGATGTCTATCGTTTTCGCCTTTACGGGCGCCCCCACGCCGTCGCGGACTACGTCTTCGGACAGGAAACCCAGGCGTTCCATCATTGGCGAAGTGCGTCGCGGAAGGTGACCTGTGAATCGCTCGCCCTCATTCAGGATAAATCTGCGCTTGCCGAGAGCCTTGCGGGCATCGGCATACCGGTCGTGCCGACCATACGCTGCGTTGCGCGCGGCACGGAGGCGAAATCGTTGGCCGAGCCGATGGACGGTCTCGAAGAAGTCTTGTGCAAGAATCGGTCCGGCAGCCAGGGCAGAAACACGTTTGCAGCTTGGCGGACCAAATCTGGCCTCGCGGGCCTCAGTTTCGCGGGCCAACCGCTGAACGATTCAAGGCAGGTCGAGCGCGCTTGGCGGCAATTGCTCCGGCACGATGACGCCTTGATTCAACCGCGGTTGAAGAATCACCCGGCCCTGGCGCCCGTGACGGACGGGCGCGACGCCATTACCGTGCGCTTCATCACGCACTGGGCCGGGGAGGCGCCGGTCTGCCTCGACGCTACGCTGGAGATCCCGGCCGGCCGGGACCTGGACGGCGGCCGTGCCCGCTATGTCGTGTTACCGCTTCGACCAGAAAACGGTGAACTGCTGCCGGTCCCGCCGGAGGTTCTCTTGGCACCCTCGGTGCGGGCGCGAGCAGAAAGTCTCGTCAGGAATGCACCGACCGACCGGGTGCCCGAATGGGGCACGCTGGTTCACGGTAGCCTTCGGGCGCATGCCTGTTTTCCCGACATCTGGGCCATTGCCTGGGATTGGGTGGTGACGCCGGAAGGACCTGTTCTGCTGGAAGGGAACAGCGGTTGGGGCACGGCCACGCCGCAAGTGTTCCACGGCGGATTTCTTGGGGCTGGGATCGGGCCGCTCGGGGTTGGGATATATTCGGCTTCAGCCGATCTCGGATGATTTGGGGATTTCGAGCGGATAGGCTAACATCAGTCCGAATTGCACTGTATCCAATGCAGATACTCCGGAAAACTCCAGATGAGCACCAATGACACCAACGCGTCGCGGGATCGGTCGACACGAATGCGGACGCCTGTGTCCGAGATCCGTTCAGGGCCGCGCACGGCCTATGTGGCGCCAACCGTTACCGAGCTCTGCATGAGCAGCACTGACTTCAAAGGTTTTCCGGGGTTTGAGAGTTTTACCTCTTCCTCCGGTTCGTAGCGCTAGGTCGTTTCACTCGAAATCATTCGCTTATGCATCGGCCAGCCACTGGTTGAGCCAGGCGACGGCGTGTGTGGTCCGTCGGAACGAGAAGCTGAAGTCTGCGGTCATATTGCCCTTGGCCGCTTGCTCGATTTGTTTGTTCCACCTGGACTGATCCAATAGCTCCCCGATCGCCGGATGCAGCCGCGCCTGTTCACGGCGAGCGCGTTGCGCGATCTCGACAATTCCGGTCTCCCGCAGCTCCTGTTGTATGCGGGCATAGCCCATGTCCTTCGTCGGTTTCCATGCGACTTTGTCAGGCACGGTCCCCACAATGGCGCGCCGGTGCAGGTAACGGCCAATGCCCTTCGGCCCCACTTTCTCGATGGCCGGCGTGGAAAGATACTGTTGGACCAATCTCACATCCCATAACGGCCAGCAGTAGTCGATGCCGTATGCGGCTGCCGCCAACGTGCAATTTTCCAGGCGGGTCGGGATATACCCTTGCGGGAGCAGGCCGTTGATGATCCAGTCGTTGATTCGGCGATACGGTGGGCCGTGCCGTGCAGGCTCCACGTAGGGCTTATAAAGCCCGAAACGCTCGATCACCTCGGCTCGCAGGGGCAGGAGCGGCCAGCGGGCCTTCCAGGCGCGCAGGTAATCCGGGCTGTAATCGGGCTGCGGATAACCTGTGGAAACGGCCTTGCCGAAGCGCAGCAAGCGGGCCGCCGGATTCCCCGGCAGAATATTCCATAGCGCGCCGTACCGCTTCTGATCCAGCAACTCCAAGCGAGCGTGCCCGCCGGGATTGGTGACCACTTCGTCGCCCCCGAAACCGGAGAACAGGGTACGTATCCCTAGCCGCTCGCACTCGCGGTAGAAGAGGGTGTGGCCCGTGCCAATCCCGTGCTCCTGCGGGTAACCAAAGACCCGCAGGTTGCGGGTGATGCTTTCCTCGTCGTTGCCGTCAATGCCCCCGCGGTCCGTCACCAGATGATTGTGGGTGATGCCGCTGTCGCGGCTGGTCTCCATGATGAACTCCGGTTCCTGTTCACACAGCGCCAAGCCGAAGCTGTGCAGCCGGTCCCCCGGCTCGCCCAGCAGGCGCGCAAGGTAAGCGGTCACGGCCGCCGAATCGAGCCCGCCGCTGTTCTCGGTGCCGAGCGGGTAGGGGCTGGACATCCGGCAACGCACAGCTTCCTCGAGCCGCTCGCGATAGGCTTCGAGCCAGCGGGGATTGCGCCTGCTCGCCGCCGGGGCGTCATCGCGCCACCTGTGCCATCGGCGCAGTCGCGTGTGCCCGTCATAGTCGACGCTCAGGCTGTGCCCAGGCGGCAGCTTGCGAATTTCGCGATAAGCGGTCCGATCGCGGCTCATGCAAAGGGGCGGCAGCAATAAATAATGCAAAATCCATTCCTTATCCGGTGTCGGCGTCAACCCCTTCATGCAGCGCAGAGCGCTTGCGGTCGTGGCAAAGATCAGGCCTTTCTGGTGCGCCCAGTAGTAGAGCGGCTTCACCCCCAGCGGATCACGGGCCAGAAACAGACACCGCCGCGCATGGTCAACGACCGCCAGGGCGAAGTCGCCGACGAGTCGCTCCGGCATTCTCTCGCCCCAGCGTTGCCAGGTCGCCGCCACCAGATGGGCGTCGGGCGTGGTCTCGAGCGGAAGATCTCGACCTCCCAATTCCGCGGCCAACTCATTTCGATTGTCGAGGCGCCCCCAAAACGCCACCGTCAGGCGGTCCTCGCGAAATGGCACTTGCCGCACGGAATGAGACCAGGGCGTGTTGCAGCGCTGACTCTCCACCACCAACACGCCGCTCCGGCGCGATTCGCCGACAATATCAGGCACCAGAAACGGAGACAGCGCCGCCTGCCAGACGGAGGCATCCAGCCAGCATTCCGGCGGCGGCGCGTTGCGATAGCAGAACAGTCCGGCGAACATCAGCGAGTCCGCGCCTCTGAGTCGTCGCCTAGCATAGGTCAGGTCCACGCTTCCCTGGACGCCAGCCATGATATCCGGGAGCAGTGCCGGGGCCATGACAACATGAGACGAGGATGTGCCGGTCTCAGGGTCATCGCCAGTCTGAATCACGCAAGTGGCTCAATGTCCGAATTCGTGGGCTCGACGCCGTTCATTGAAGCTCCTGCATAAATGCGCATAAGATATATTATGTAAAGTGCAGCAGTATGCACAGGCTATCGCATCCCTCCTGTCGGTGCCCGGTCATGTCAGGGATGACCGCTAGCAATAGCTTAATAACAATAACTTGCAGGCTCTATTTCTTTCTTGTTCTTACTCGTGGAGCCAATCGCGCCGAGAGCGTCCCTGCTTCGGCTTGGGTACGGTTGCCGCGAAAGCAGGCGATCCATACGCGGGAATCGGGTGGCTCGCCATCGGTCCGGGCGGCGGCCCCCGGACCTCGGGGCTGCGGCCATGAGCGTGATCGGGGTCAGGCGACGTCCGCTCCCGAGCCAGTACAATCTTTCCGGTGCCGCATGCCGTGGCGCATTGTCGGCTTCAAGGGGCGCCGACGGATCCGGCGGCCGCCCGCCACCGGATCGGGACATAGCAAGGGGGACAGTCCGTATTGACATACCCGGCCGCGAGATGCGCGGTGTGCCGGGATTCCCCTGCGGTCTGCTCCGATGAATTTGATACTCCGGAGACACAATGAGCTATCAGTACATCCGTTTCTTCCGTGATATCGGGGTCGACGACGTGCCGCTCGTCGGCGGCAAGGGCGCCTCCCTGGGTGAGATGTACCAGGCCCTTCGCGACGAGGGCGTGCGCGTGCCCAACGGATTCGCGATCACGGCCCAAGCCTACCGTCACATGCTCGATGCGGCGGATCTACACGACGATCTGCGGGCCGCCCTCGCCGATTTGCCGCCCGGCGACGTGCGCGCCCTGGCCCGCGCCGGATCCCGCGCGCGGGAGCTCGTTTACGGCGCCGGGCTGCCGGAGGATCTGAAGGCGGAGATTCTGGAGGCCTATCGCGAGCTCCGGGACGAATACGGCGACACGCTGACGCTGGCAGTGCGCAGCTCGGCCACTGCCGAGGACCTGCCCACGGCGAGCTTCGCCGGGCAGCAGGAAACGTACCTCAACGTCCGCAACGAGGAAGAGCTGCTCGACACCTGCCGGCAGTGTTTCGCGAGCCTCTTCACGGACCGCGCCATCAGCTACCGCCGGGAGCGCGGCTTCGACCACTTCGACGTGGCCCTGTCGATCACCGTAATGAAGATGGTGCGCTCGGATATCGGCGCCTCCGGGGTCATGTTCTCGCTCGACACCGAGTCCGGTTTCCGGGACGTGGTGATGATCAACGCCGCCTGGGGCCTCGGCGAAAACATCGTGCAGGGCAGCATCGACCCGGACGAGTTCTACGTCCACAAGCCCACGTTCGAGAAGGGCCACCGGGCCGTGTTGCGCCGCCGGCTGGGCTCCAAGCACCTGACGATGGTGTATGCGGATGCAGACGACGGCGAGCGGGTGCGCAACGTCGAGACTCCGGCGGACAAGCGCTCGCGCTACGCGATCAGCGACGAGGACGTCCTGATGCTCGCGGATTACGCGATCAAGATCGAGCGCCACTACTCCGAACGCGCCGGCGAGCCGCGGCCCATGGACATGGAATGGGCCAAGGACGGCGAGGACGGCCTCATCTACATGGTGCAGGCGCGGCCCGAGACCGTCGCGTCGCAGAAGAGCGGGCACATCCTGGAGAACTACCGGATGACGGGCCGCGGCGACGTCGTGGTCCAGGGACGCGCCGTCGGCAGCAAGATCGCCTCGGGCAAGGCCCATGTCGCCCGGGATCTCTCCGCTCTAGCGGACTTCAAGCCGGGCGAGGTGCTGGTGGCGGATACGACCACGCCGGACTGGGAACCGGTGATGAAGGACGCCGCGGCGGTGGTCACCAACCGTGGCGGACGCACCTGCCACGCCGCGATCGTGTGCCGTGAACTCGGCATACCCGCCATCGTCGGCGCCGGCGAGGCAACGCGCGCGATCCGCAATGGCCAGATGGTGACGGTGTCCTGCGCGGAAGGCGACACCGGCAACGTCTATGACGGGGAGATCCCGTTCGAGGTGGAGCGAACCGACTTGTCCGCCCTGCCCCGGCCGCAGACGCGGATCATGGTCAACCTCGGCAACCCGGCGCTCGCGTTCAAGACGTCGTTCGTCCCCAATGACGGCGTGGGCCTGGCGCGCCTCGAGTTCATCATCAACGAATCCATCAAGGCGCATCCGCTCGCCCTCCTCCACCCGGAGCGCGTGAGCGATGCCGATGCACGGGCGAAGATCGAGCGGCTGATCGAGGGCTACCCCGACGGGCGGGCATTCTTCGTGCAGCGATTGTCGGAGTCGGTCGGGACGATCGCCGCGGCGTTCTACCCCCGCCCGGTGGTCGTGCGGCTGTCCGACTTCAAGAGCAACGAGTACGCGGCGCTCGTCGGCGGCGCCGACTTCGAGCCGCACGAGGAAAACCCGATGCTCGGGTTCCGCGGCGCCTCGCGCTATGCGCATCCCGATTACGCGGAGGCCTTCGAGCTCGAATGCGCGGCCATGAAACGGGTGCGCGAGACCATGGGCCTGGACAACGTGATCCTGATGATTCCGTTCGTCCGGCGCACTGGGGAGGCCGACGCCGTGCTCGAGCAGATGGCGCGCTTCGGGCTCAAGCGCGGGGACAACGGTCTCAAGGTCTATGCCATGTGCGAGATCCCGAACAACGTCCTGCAGGCCGACGAGTTCGCAAAGCGCTTCGACGGGTTTTCCATCGGGTCCAACGACCTCACCCAGCTCGTGCTGGGCGTGGACCGGGATTCCGAGATCGTCGCGGCGGATTATGACGAGCGCGACCCGGGCGTCATGCAGATGATCCGCATGGCCGTCGAGGGGTGCAAGCGCAACGGCATCCACTCGGGGCTGTGCGGGCAGGCGCCGTCGGATTACCCGGAGATGGCTCGCTTCCTGGTGGAACTCGGCATCGAGTCCATGAGTCTCAACCCGGACACGGTGCTTGCCACCACGCAGCAGGTGCTCGCCGAAGAACGCGACCTGGGACGGGAACCGCGGGCGGCGGACGAGTGAAATCGGCTCTCGCCCCGGCGCCGTAACTGACTGTTGTTAAAATGAAATTTGCCCGGCGCCCTCGGCCGGTACGTTCCACGTCCGGTTTCACGCGTAAGGAGGCGAGTGATGAATCCCCTGTACGAACTCCACGAAAAAGGCGAAAGCATCTGGATGGACAACATCCGGCGGGGCATGCTCAAGAGCGGCAAGCTCGAGAGCTACATCCGCGACCTCGCCCTGACCGGACTGACCTCCAACCCGACCATCTTCGAACACGCGATCGGCGGCAGCGAGGACTACGACGAGAGCATCGGCCGTCATCGCGACGAGTCGAGCCCGGACCCGGAGGCCATCTTCTTCGAGCTGGCCATCGAAGACCTCACCGAGGCGGCCGACCTGTTCCGCCGGATCCACAACGACACACACGGCCGGGACGGCTTCGTGTCGCTGGAACTCTCGCCGGGGCTCGCGGACGACACCGAGGGTTCGATTGAGCAGGCGCTGTCGCTCGCCGAACGCGCCGACCGCCCCAATCTGCTGATCAAGGTGCCGGGAACGGAAGCGGGCGCGCCGGCCATCGAGGAGCTCATCTATCGCGGCATTCCCGTGAACGTCACCCTGCTCTTCTCCGCGGAACAGTACAGCCGGGCCGCGGAGGCCTACGTGCGCGGCATCGAGCGGCGCATCGAGGACGGCAAGGACCCGAAGGTTCCCTCGGTGGCGTCGCTGTTCATCTCGCGGTGGGACAAGGCCAGTGTCGACAAGCTGCCGGAGGCCCTCAAGAACACCCTTGGCATCGCGGTCAGCAAACAGACCTACCGCGCTTACCGTGAGCTCTACGACTCCGAACGCTGGAAAAAGCTCGCCGGCAAGGGTGCGCAGCCGCAACGGCTGTTGTGGGCCAGCACGGGCACCAAGGATCCCAGCCTGCCGGCCGGTTACTACGTCACGGCCCTCGCCGCTCCGGACACGGTCGCGACGTTGCCCGAGGAGACCCTGTTCGCCTTCGCGAAGGACGGCAAGGTCGAGGGCATGCTTGCGCCGGACGGCGGCGACGCGGACAAGACGCTCAAGGCCATCAACGAGGCGGGCGTGGATACGGACCGCCTCGCGCACGACCTCCAGGAAGAAGGCAAACAGAAGTTCAGCGATTCCTATCACAAGCTGTTGGCGAGGATCGAGAAGAAGCTCGCCGAACTGCGCGAGGCCGGCGGCGGGGAGTCAGACCGCCTGGGAAAAGCTGAAGCCGGCGTCAGCCGGCAGATCGACGAACTCGCCCGGGACAATGTCGTCGAGCGCATCTGGCGCCGCGACCATACCGTCTGGCAGCAGGATCCGACCGAGATCAGCAACCGACTGGGCTGGCTCGACTCGCCGTGCGAGATGCTCGACGAGGTCGAGCGCCTCGAGGCCTTCGTCGATGGCGTGCGCGACGCCGGCATGACGCATGTGCTGTGGAGCGGCATGGGCGGCTCCAGCCTGTTTCCGCAGGTGCTCGAGCACGCCTTCCCGGACGCCGGCGGCCTGACGCTCCGGGTGCTCGACAGCAGCAACCCGGTCACCGTGAAGGAAGCGGCCGAAAGCCTCCCGCTCGACAAGACGCTGTTCGTCTTCGCCTCGAAGTCCGGCGGAACGCTGGAGACCCGCTGCCACCTGGACTATTTCTGGTCGCTCGTCGACGACCCTTCCCGGTACGCCGTCGTCACGGACCGCGGCTCGGAACTCGGCAAGATCGCCGCAGAGCGCGGGTTCCGGCAGGTGTTCTTCAACAATCCCGACATCGGCGGCCGCTACTCCGCCCTCTCCCACTTCGGCCTGGTGGCGGCGGCTCTGCTCGGCGTCGACGTGGAGGAGTTGCTCACGCGCGCCGGGCAGATGATCGCCGCGTGCAAGCCGGATGTGGCCGCGGACAAGCACCCGGGCGTGAGACTCGGCGCGGCGATCGGCAACGCCGCCGCGAGCGGACGCGACAAGCTCACGCTGGTCATGCCGCCCGAGATCGGCCGCTTCGGTGCCTGGCTGGAACAACTGATCGCGGAATCGACAGGCAAGCGCGGCGTGGGCATCCTCCCCGTCGCGGACGAGGACCTCGGCCGGCCCGACCTGTACGGCGACGACCGCTTCTTCGTCTGCATCGGCGAGCACTCGGACCTGGGCATGCTGGAAGACGCCGGACATCCCGTGATCCGCCTGCCGTACGTCGACCGTTACAGCATCGGCGCCGAATGCTTCCGCTGGGAGTTCGCGATCGCCGTGGCCGGCTGCGTGCTGGCCATCAACCCCTTCGACCAGCCCAACGTCGAAGCTGCCAAGAAGGCGGCCGGGAAGGTACTGGAGGATGGCGTCCCGGACCTGGCCACGGCATCGACCGACGAAGCGCTCGCCGCCGTCAAGCCCGGCGACTACCTCGCCATCCAGGGCTACGTGGCGGATGCCTCGGATCACTTTGCGCAGCTGCAGCGCGCCCGCATGGCCTTGCGCGACCGCCTGCGCATCGCCACCACGCTGGGACTCGGGCCGCGCTACCTGCATTCCACCGGGCAGTTGCACAAGGGTGGCCGCAACAATGGCCTGTTCCTGCAGGTCGTGGACGACACGCGTCCGGATGTCGAGATCCCCGGCCGGCCCTATTCCTTCGCGCAACTGTTCGAGGCACAGGCCGCCGGCGACGTGCTCGCGCTGGAGGAGCACGGCCGCCGCGTGTTCCGCGTTACACTTCGGGACCTGCTGGAGACCGCGGGAATCCGCCCCTGACGCCCCCGGAAGCAAGGAGACAAGCGCCATGCAAATCGGAATGATCGGCCTCGGCCGCATGGGCAGCAACATGGTGCGGCGCATCATGAAGGCCGGCGAAAGCGCCGTCGTTTACGACGTGAGCCAGGACCCGGTGAAGGAGATGGCCGCCGAGGGCGCCACCCCGGCCGGCTCGCTGCGCGAACTGGTCGAGAAGCTGGACGCGCCGCGGGCCATCTGGATGATGGTGCCGGCGGCATTCGTCGACGACACGCTCGACAAGCTCGTGCCGCTGCTGTCCGCGGGAGACATCGTGATAGACGGCGGGAACTCCAACTGGCGCGACGACATTCGCCGGTCGAAGAAGCTCGCCGAGGACGGCATCCGCTACCTCGACGCCGGCGTCTCCGGCGGCGTGTGGGGACTGGAGCGCGGCTACTGCGTGATGGTCGGCGGCGACGAGGAAGCCTGCGAGCACCTCGACCCGATCTTCAAGGCGCTCGCGCCGGGCGAGGATTCCGCGGAACGCACCCCGGCCCGCGGGGACCGCGGCGGCACCGCGGTTGACGGCTACCTGCGCTGCGGCGCCTCGGGTGCCGGTCACTTCGTAAAGATGGTGCACAACGGCATCGAGTATGGCGTGATGGCCGCGTACGCCGAGGGCTTCAACGTGCTCAGGCACGCCGCCGCCGGCAGCCGGGAGCAGGACAAGGACGCCGAGACGGCGCCCCTGGCCGATCCCGAGGCCTACTCCTACGAACTGGACGTGCCCGAGATCGCCGAAGTGTGGCGCCGCGGGACCGTGATCCAGTCCTGGCTGCTCGACCTGTGCGCGGACGCCCTGGCCCGCGACCCGACGCTCAAGAACTTCGCGGGCCGCGTTTCCGATTCCGGCGAGGGCCGCTGGACGGTGCAGGCGGCGGTCGATACAGGCTCCCCCGTTCCCGTCCTCGCGACGGCCTTGTTCGAGCGGTTTGCCACGCGCGGCGAGGCCCAGTTCGCCGACAAGCTGCTCTCGGCCATGCGCAACGAGTTCGGCGGCCACTCCGAGAAGAGCGGCGACTGAGGTGAGCGAGACGCTGGCGCAGTCCGATGCACTCGTCCTGTTCGGGGCGTCCGGCGACCTCGCCTACAAGAAGATCTTCCCGTCGCTCGAGCGGCTGGAGGCCGAAGGAGCGCTGGACCTGCCCGTCGTCGGAGTCGCCAAGTCCGGCTGGGACGCCGACCAACTGCGCGAGCGTGCCCGCGCGAGCATCAAGGACCACGGGCGCAACGACGACCGGGAAGTCGTCGAGCGGCTTCTGGGCCGCCTCGACTACATCGACGGCGATTACCGCGACGAAAAGGTCTTCAACGAGCTGAACCACCGGCTCGGCGAGGCGAAGCATCCCCTCTTCTACCTGGCAATCCCGCCCAGCCTGTTCCCGACCGTGGTGGAGAACCTGCACAAGGCCCGCCTTTCGCGCACGGGCCGCGTGGTCGTGGAGAAGCCCTTCGGGCGCGACCTGGACTCGGCGCAATCGCTCGACCACACCCTGCTGCGCTTCTTCCCCGAGGAGCGGATCTTCCGCATCGACCATTACCTCGGCAAGGAGCCGGTGCAGAACCTGCTTTACTTCCGCTTCGCGAACACGTTCCTGGAACCGTTCTGGAACCGGACCTACGTCGAAAGCGTACAGATCACCATGGCGGAGTCCTTCGGCGTGGAGGACCGCGGCGCGTTCTACGACGAGGTCGGTGCCATACGCGACGTCGTGCAGAACCATATGCTGCAGGTGCTGGCGATCCTGGCCATGGAACCGCCGGCCGCGAGCGAGGCCGGCTCGATGCGCGACGAGAAGGCCAAGCTGCTGCGGTGCGTGCGGCCGCTCTCGCCGCAGGAGATCGTCCGCGGCCAGTACTCCGGCTACCGCGATATCGAGGGCGTGAAGCCGGGCTCGACCATGGAAACCTTCGCCGCGCTGCAGCTCCACGTCGACAACTGGCGCTGGGCCGGCGTGCCCTTCTTCATCCGCGCCGGCAAGAAGATGGCCGTCACCGCGCAGGAAGTCCTGGTGCGCCTGCGGCGTCCGCCGCACGACATCTTCAACGAGCCCGTCGCATCGACCACCAACCACGTGCGCTTCCGGCTGGGACCGGACCGAATCGAGATCGCCGTGGGCGCCCGTGCCAAGCAGGCGGGCGAAATCATGGCGGGAAATCAGGTCGAACTCGAGGTGGCGAGCGATCCGTCCACGGACGAACCGCCCTACGAACGCCTGATCGGCGACGCGCTCAAGGGCGACCAGGAGCTGTTCGCCCGCAGTGACAGCGTCCGCGCCGCCTGGCGGATCGTGGACCCCGCGCTGGCCGTGGAAAGCCCCGTCTACGCGTACAAGCCGGGCAGCTGGGGGCCCGCCGAGGCGCATGCGATGACCGCGCCTTACGGCGGCTGGTACGACCCCGAGAGCTAGGTCCGGTCATGGCGGCAGGTGCTTATGGCGGACGACGAACACAATGACTGACACGGAGCGCCCGCGGCTCTGGCTCGTCCGCCACGGCGAGACCGAGTGGAGCGCCGGGCACAAGCACACGGGCCGGACCAACCTGCCGTTGACCGCCCGCGGCCGCGCTCAGGCCCGAGCGCTGGGACGCGGCCTCGCCCGCCTCGGGGTTCACTTCGACCAGGCCTTTACCTCCCCGCTCGACCGGGCCCGGGAAACCGCCCAGCTCGCCGGATTCGACACCGCCCGCGTTATGGACGAACTCCGCGAATGGGACTACGGGCGTTATGAAGGCCGGCGGACGCTCGACATCCGCCGCGAGGAAGACAACCCGGACTGGCTGATCTGGCGCGCGGCCATCCGCGACGGCGAGAGTCCCGCGGCGGTCGGCCGGCGTGCCGACGAGGCCCGGGATCGGCTGCTGGCCGCGGGAGGCGACAACGTCATCGTCTTCGCCCACGGGCACTTCCTGCGCATGTTCGCGGCGCGCTGGATCGGTCTGCCGGCCCGCGCGGGACAATACCTGGCGCTGTCCACCGGAACGGTTTCGATACTCGGCTACGAGCATGAATACCGCGTTATCGAGCAGTGGAACGCGCGGCTGGAGACCGGAGACCGCGATGCGTCTTGAAGTCGCCGACTCGGCCCAGACCGCCGCCGAGTGCGGAGCCGCCCTTCTCGCCGACCGGCTCCGGGCCGCCGTCGCGGCGCGCGGGTCCGCCTCCGCCGCTGTCAGCGGCGGACACACGCCCTGGACGATGCTGCGCGTGCTGGCTGACATGGAGGTTCCGTGGGACCGCGTTTGCTTCCTGCAGGTCGATGAACGTGCCTGCGATATCGATGACGACGACAGGAATTACAAGCACTTGCAATCCAGTCTTCCTGCAGGGTCGCGCATAGAGCCCATGCCCGTCGAGGACGGCGAGCCGGGCGCCGGGGCGTATGCGGACCGGCTGGCGGAGGTGGCGGGTACGCCGCCGCGGATCGACGTCGTGCATCTCGGCCTCGGCCCGGACGGTCATACGGCATCGCTGGTGCCGGGCGACCCGGTCCTCGACGTGATCGATCGTCCCGTGGCCTGGACGCGGGCTTACCAGGGCAACCGGCGCATGACGCTGACCTACCCCGTGCTGAACGACGCCCGCTTTGTCTTCTGGCTGGTCACCGGCGCGTCCAAGCACGCGGCCCTGGAGCGACTGGTCGCGGGCGACCGCGGTATCCCGGCCGGCCGGGTGACGGCGCTCGAACGGATGGTGATCGCCGATGCGGAAGCGGTGCGCGGCGTCTCGACATCCTGACCCGTGCCCGGCGGCCACGACATACACCGACTCTGCGAAAATACGCGCCCGCACAACAATCGTTCTTTTCCGGAGGGGACCCAGGCCATGCACGAAGAATTCGAGATCACCGCCCTCGAGAGCCGCGAAATCCTCGACTCTCGCGGCAATCCCACGGTCGAGGTGGAATGCGAACTCGCTTGCGGCGTGCGCGCCAGGGCGGCGGTACCCTCCGGCGCGTCGACCGGCGAACGCGAAGCGGCCGAACTCCGCGATCAGGACGCCGGCCGCTATGGCGGCAAGGGGGTTCTCGGCGCCTGCCACCACATCGAGCACGAGATCGCGCCCGGGCTGCGCGGACACGACGCCCGCCACCAGGCCGGCATCGACGCCCGCCTGCGGGCTCTGGACGGCACCGAGAACAAATCCCGGCTCGGGGCGAACGCCCTGCTCGGCGTGTCGCTCGCCGTGGCCCGCGCCGCGGCGGAAGCCGCGGAAGTGCCGCTGTTCGCCTACCTGGGCGGCCCCACGGCCCACCGGTTGCCGGTGCCGTGCATGAACATCCTCAACGGCGGCGTACACGCCAACTGGGAAGGGCCCGACTTCCAGGAATACATGATCGCGCCCGTGGGCGCGGACTCGTTCCGCGAGGCGCTGCGCTGCGGCAGCGAGGTCTACCAGGCGCTCAAGGCGGTGCTCAAGCAGGCGGGGCTGACCGTCGCCGTCGGCGACGAAGGCGGTTTCGCGCCCAAGGTGGCGTCCAACGAGCAGCCGCTCGAGCTGATCGTCAAGGCCATCGAAAAGGCCGGGTACAAGCCCGGCTCGGACGTGGCGATCGCTTGCGACGCGGCAGCCAGCGAGTTCTTCGAGGACGGCACGTATCGCCTGCGCACCGAGAAGCGCACGCTCGAGGCCGCCGGCATGAGCGAGTACTACGGCAAGCTGGCCGAGACCTTCCCGATCGTGAGCCTCGAGGACGGTCTGGCGGAGTCCGACTGGGCGGGCTGGCGCGAATTGACGTCCGCGCTGGGCGGGCGCATGCAGCTCGTCGGCGATGACATTTTCTGCACCAACCCGAGACTGATCCGCCGGGGTATCGACCAGGGCGCGGCGAATGCATTGCTGGTCAAGCTGAACCAGATCGGCACGCTCAGCGAAACGGTCGAGGCGACCCGCCTGGCGCTGGAGAACGGCTGGGGCGCGATGATCTCCCACCGCTCGGGCGAGACCGTCGACAGCTTCATCGCCGACCTGTCTGTCGCCCTCGGCAGCGGGCAGCTCAAGACCGGCGCCCCGGCGCGCGGCGAGCGCGTGGAGAAGTACAACCAGTTGCTGCGCATCGAGGACTGGCTGGGCACGGCGGCGGCCTACGCGGGCGCCGGGGCCTTCCGCACCCAGGCCGGCTGACATGGTGCGCGTCGTCCGGGCGGGCGTACGTGACCTCGACGCCCTCGCGCCCCTGTTCGACGGCTACCGGGATTTCTACGGGCGCCCCGCCGATCCCGGCGGCGCCCGTCGTTTCCTCTCCGAGCGTCTGGCGCGGGACGAGTCGGTGGTGTTCCTGGCGTCGCTCGAGGGCGAGGCGGCCGGTTTCACCCAGCTTTACCCCTGGTTCTCGTCACTCGGCCTCGCGCGCGCCTGGATCCTCAACGACCTGTTCGTGGCGCCGGCGGCGCGCCGTCGCGGCGTGGCGACGGCACTCCTCGAGGCCGCGCGGCGTCACGGCGAACAGACCGGTGCGAACGGGCTTGCCCTGCAGACGGCCGTGGACAATACGTCGGCGCAGGGCCTTTACGAGCGGCTGGGCTGGGTCCGTGAGGACGGGTTCTACTGGTACGAGTTGCCGCTCCGGAACGGCTGAGGCCGGTTACGCTGCCAGATGGACCGGTTCAGGGCGCCGGCGAACGCGGACCAGGCCACGTACGGAACCATCAACCAACCGGCAAGCGGTGCGATGCGGAAGAATACGATCGTCGTCGCCGACACCAGCCCCAGCAGCAGCCCCAGATCCGCGAGCGCGGCTCCGATACGGCGGCGGCCGAAGAACAGCCACGACCAGGCGGCATTTGCGGCGAGCTGACTCAGCCAGAGCGCCATGCCTGCGGTGAGCAGCGGCCCGCGCCCGTGGCGCCAGGCCCACCACGCGGCCACCGCCATGGCTGCGTAGAGCAGCATCCACACGGGCCCGAATACCCGTCCCGGCGGCGTCCACGGCGGTTTTGCCAGCGACTCGTACCACGCCCCCGGCCGGAACCGGGCCCCGCTCGCGGCGGCTGCCGCGACCAGCACGAAAGCGATGACCGCGGCAGGGTCGATCACGTCAGGCCGGCGTCAGCGACAGCGAGGCGCGACTGAGGTCGTGGATCAGCGCGACGGCCGCGTCCGCGGTCAGCGTGAAAGGATTGAATGTCCCACCGTCCGTGTAGCGGAAAAACAGCTCGCCGTTCAAGCTTCCCTCGCCCGCGTAGCCCATCGTCCAGTCGGGGAACGTGCGCATCGCCACCACGTCGTAGCCGAGTATCTCGGCTTCGCGGTGGCGCGGATCGCCGCCGATAACGCGGAATCGCTCGTTGACGGCGCTCCGCCCGCCCTCCAGCCATTGCAGGAAGTAGCCGGAGTTGAAGAGCAACGCCCCGCTCACGCCACGTGCCTTGTTGTTCCGGTGCGAGGCAGCGAGGATGTCGCGAACGTTCCGGGCGTCGATACCGGGCGACACGCGGGAGGCATAAATCAGTCGGGTCAGCATTCTCGGTCTGTCTCCTGGGGAGGTGGGCAGTCGTGCGGCGGCCGCTACGGATTCGACGGCGCCCGCACCTTGAGTTGCTCGAAGCGGTCCAGGGCCCGGCGCCGCGTTGCCAGCAGGTCGGCCATCGGCTCGGGGTAATCGTCGCCGAGGGCCACGCCCGCTGCGGCCAGCACCGCACCCGACGCTTCCCAGGGCGAGTGCAGATAGCGATCGGGAAGCCGGGCCAGCTCCGGAACCCAGCGGCGCACGTAATCGCCCGAAGGGTCGGCGCCGGCCGCCTGCCGGACCGGATTGAATATGCGGAAGTAAGGCGCGGCGTCGGCGCCGCATCCCGCCGTCCACTGCCAGCCCTGCGTATTGTTCGCCAGGTCCGCGTCCACGAGCGTGTCCCAGAACCAGCGGGCCCCGTACTGCCAGGGGATCAGCAGGTTCTTGGTCAGAAAGGAAGCGACGATCATGCGGCAGCGGTTGTGCAGCCAGCCGGTGTGCCAGAGTTCGCGCATGCCTGCGTCGACGAGGGGGACGCCGGTGCGCCCGGCCTGCCACCGTGACAGGTCGGCTTCGGAATCGCGCCACTCGAAGGCCGCGAAGCGTCGGTTCAGCGGCTCCAGGGGCGTGTCGGGAAAGTGCCACAGCAGATGGTAGGAGAACTCGCGCCATCCGAGTTCCCGCAGGAACGCCTCGCCGCCGGTGCCCGCTCGTCCCTCTCGAACGGCCGTCCAGATCTGCCGCGGGGAGAGTTCGCCCCAGGCCAGGTGCGGAGATAGCCGCGACGATCCGGCCCGGTCCGCGCGGTTCCGCTCGGTGCCGTAGGCGCGCGCGCCGGCGGCCGCGAAGTCCTCGAGTCGTTCGTGCGCCCCGTCTTCCCCGGGCGCCCAGCGCTCGCCGAATCCCCGGTACCAGGGAATCGTGGGCAAGAGCGCAAGATCGGACAGCGGAACGCTGTCCACGGTGTCCGCCACCGCCGGCAGGGTCTCCGGTGCCGGGCGCGGGTCCCCCGGCTCCAGAGCGACGCTCACCGCGCGCCAGAAGGGCGTGAAAACCCGGTACGGGTCGCCCGCCTGTGTCTGGACCCGGTCCGGTTCGGCGAGCAACGAGCCCTTGAATACCCTGCAGTCGATGCCCGCGCCCCGCAGTGCGTCGGCCACGCGCTCGTCGTCCCGACGGGCAGCGGGGTCGTAGCGGCGCGACCAGCACACCAGCCCGGCGCCGCATTCCTCGGCGAGACGCAGGAGTTCGCGCCTCGTGTCGCCATGCCGGAGAATGAGTCGGCCGCCGCGCGCCGCGATCGCCCCGGACAGGGCCTCGAGGCTTTGGTGGAGCCACCACCGGCCCGCCGCGCCCGTCGCCCACTCGCCGTCGGCTTCCGGGTCGAGGATAAACACGGGCACCACGCGCCCGTGCTGCAGGCCCGCCGCGAGCGCGGCGTTGTCGGCCAGGCGCAGATCGCGCCGGAACCAGACCAGGGCCGTGCCGCCGTCCGTCATGCCCGCCGGTCGGAGCTCGCGCCGGTGCGGGGCTCCACGGCCGTGACCGGCTCGGGGCCCGGGCGGGCAAAGAGAAAGCCCTGCACATAGTCGGCGCCACGGTCGGCAACCCAGGCAAAATCGTCCGGTCGTTCGATGCCCTCGGCGATCGTGGCGATTCGCAGCCGCGCCGCCATGTCGATCAGCGCACCCGCGATCTCGCGCTTGATGGAATGCTGGGCGACGTCGTGGACCAGTTGCCGGTCCAGCTTGATGTAGTCGGGACGCAGCACGTGAATCAGGTTCAGCGACGAATAGCCCGCCCCCATGTCGTCGAGGGCCACCTGGAAGCCCCGGCTCTGGTAAAAGGCCACGATCCCGCGCAGGTGATTGATGTCCTGCGGCCGGTCCGCCTCGATGATCTCGAACACCACCTGCTCCGGGCGCAGTCCGAGTTGCTCGACGAGCGATGTCGTGCTGCGCAGGCAGAACTCCGGATCGTAGATCGCGGCCGGGCTGAAGTTGATGAACACCTTCGTATCGAGCCGCGCCCGGGCCGCGGAGCGAACCGCCTGGCGGCGCGCGGCCAGGTCGAGCTGATAGGTCAGGTCCGCGTCGCCGGCACTCGCCATCATGGGGCCGGGCAGGATGAGCGTGCCGTCAGCCTCGTGTGCGCGCATCAGGCACTCATGCCCGTGTAGCGATCCGTCTCCCGTGCAGTTAACGATCGGCTGGAACCAGGTCGTCAGCCGGTCCTCGCGCAGGATCTCCAGCAACCAGCCGGAGGCGAGCCGTCCCAGGGCCACCCGCAACGGCGCTACCTCGGCAAAGTGGTCCACGGAGGGCTCCTCACCCGCCGCGAGCACCAGGCCGCGGCCGCCGTCGAGTTCCTCGCCGCTCAGGATTGCCCGGATCAGATGCACCGTCGACGCGGCGCCTCCCCGGCTCAGCGCCAGCGCCAGGTGCGACGTGTCGGCGTTGCAAGCGGCTGTTTCGATCCCGGCGGACTCGAGCTCGTCCGCCAGCTTGCGAAAGCTGTGGTGAATCGGCAGCCACATATGGAGCGTGGCCGCCTGCGGCACGCGCGGGAGCGTACCGCACTTCTCGCAGCCTCCGGTCACGAACCGCCCCGTCATGCCGGCCGTGCTTCCCGAACCCCGCTTCCCGCCGCGCGGATTCGCTCCCTCACCCGTTCCGCCGCGGCGCTCGGGAACGCCGGCAGCGTTTCACAGCCCAGTTCGGTGAACGTGTCCTGTCCGAGAACGGCGGCCGGCCCGGCCACCAGGCACGGTATGTCGGGGTTCCTCACCACGTCGCGCAGCGCCTGCGCCGTCGCGAAGTCGATCGCGGGCGAGCGGCCCACGAGCACGATTGCGGCCGCGGCGTTGGCACCGATGACGTCGTACAGGCCCTGCACCGGCGCCGGGGCGGTCAGCGCGACCGGGTCCAGGCCGGCCTCGCCGCAGGCGACCGCGTGGATCAGCAGTTCGATCGCATCCGTCTCGCCGGGCAGTCCCTGCAGCCACACGCCCGCGCGCCGGGTCGGCTGGCGCGAATTATCCCGGCCGAGTCGTGCCGCCAGGCGCTGCTCGAGGCGCGATTCGAAGTATGCCCGCGCGGAGACGGGCATCCCGCCGCGCTCCGTCTCGGAGCGGAGCTGTTCCCGCGTCGGCTCCAGCACCCGGCGGTACAGCACGTCCAGCGGCAGTTCGGCAAAGCCGCGTCCCAAGGCCTGTTCCAGCGCCGCCGGCGCGAAACGCTCGGCCGCCCGCAGCAGGTCCCGGCGCAGGCTCTCGAACTCGGAGCCGAAGGCGCCGTTCGAGCGTGGCCGGCGCATGGCCTCGGGGCCGTCCAGGACCCCGCGAACCTGTCCGACGGGCACACCGCGGTCGACGAGCCTCAGAATCCGCCGGATGCGTTCGACGTCGCGCCGCGAGTACAGGCGGTGCCCCTTGGGGGTGCGCTGCGGGCGCAGAAGACCGTAACGCCGCTCCCAGGCGCGCAGCGTGACGGGATTGACGCCCGTCAGGCGGGCGACCTCGCGGATCGGGTAAACGTCCGCGTCGGCGCGCGTGAGCGCTTGTCCTGGATCATTCATGGCAGCGATGCCAGGGGTCTACAACAGTTGTACAAACTCTATACGATAAGGTGGCGGCAAAGCAATCGGAGGACCGCCCATGAATTCCGCAGCCTTCGCGGGCGTGCACTGGATTACCGGGGCCAGCAGTGGCATCGGCCGGACCCTCGCGTTCGAGCTGGCCGCCCGCGGCACCGCCGTGGCTGCGACGGCCCGCAACGCGGCTGCACTGCGCGAGCTCGCGGAAGAGACGGAGTCGCTTCCCGGCCGCGTTCACCCCTTCCCCGCCGACGTGACCGACCGTGAGGCCGTCGCGCAGACTGTGGCCGCCATCGAGGAGTCCGTCGGCCCGATCCGCCGCGCGATCCTCAACGCCGGCATCTACGACCGACAGCGGAGCGAGACGTTTTCGGCGGATGGCTACCGGCGCGTGTTCGAGGTCAACGTCGTCGGTGTCGCCAACGGGATCGAGGCGCTGCTGCCGGGCATGCGAGAGCGCCACGAGGGCGAGATCTGTCTCATGGGGAGCCTCTCCGCCTACCGGGGGTTGCCCGAGGCGGCGCCTTACGGGGCGTCCAAGGCCGCCCTGCTGAGCATGGCGGAGTCGTTGGTGCCGGGGCTGGCCCGCGACGGACTCCGGGTCCGGGTCATCAGCCCGGGCTTCGTCCGCACGCCGATGACGGACGGGAACCGCTTCGCCATGCCGTTGATCATGCCGGTCGAGCGCGCGACGGCCATCATCCTCCGTGGCTTGGCCGGCAACCGTTTCGAGATCGCGTTTCCGGGGCGGCTGGCCTGGTTTCTGCGCGTCGCCCGATGCCTGCCGGCGCCCGCCTGGTTTTTTCTGGCGCGGCGGATGCTTCCCAAGCGTCGCGCCCAAACAATTTGAAACAAGGACTTATGGGGCACTCTTCGAGTCCCTTCACCGCCTAAGGGCGAGCCACCGTGGCTTGGAGTAGATCGATCCGGCCGCTCCGGAAGCCCGCGGCGCAGTAGGCGAGGTAGTAGCGCCAGAGTCGCAGGAAGCGTGCGTCGAGACCCAGCGCGACGATCTCTTCACGGCGGGCACGGACGTTCGCGTCCCAGTGGGCCAGCGTTCGCGCGTAGTCGCCCGCGTGGAAAGACGCATCGGTCATTTCCAGGCCGGCCTCGCGCGCGGCGGCGCGTAGCCGTTCCGCCGTCGGCAGCATGCCGCCCGGGAAGACGTGGCGCTGGATGAAGTCAGCACCGCGCCGGTAGCGCGGGAAATACTCGGGCTGGATGACGATGACCTGGAGCGCCATGCGCCCGGCCTGGTGGAGCAGCGAGGAAGCCTTGGCGAAAAAAGCCGGCCAGAGCCGCTCGCCCACCGCCTCGAGCATCTCGATCGAGACGAGGTGGTCGTAGCGCCCCGTCAGGTCGCGGAAGTCCGTCAGCGCCAACCGGGCGCGGGGGCTGCGCTCGCGGGCCACCCGCAACTGCGCGGGCGACAGCGTCACTCCGGTCCAGTCCAGGCCGCGCGCCAGACCCGCGGCCGCGCAACCGCCCCAGCCGCACCCGATCTCCAGGACGCGGGCACCGCCGGAGGCATCCAGGCGTGCCAGGGCCCGGCGGTACTTCTCCTGCTGCGCCGCGGCGAGGGTCGCCGCCCCGCGGTCGAAGAACGCGCACGAGTAGGTCATCGATTCGTCGAGCCACAGGCCGTAGAAATCGTTGCCCAGGTCGTAATGAGCTTCGATGTTCCGGCGCGCTCCGCGCCGCGTGTTCCAGCGCGCGCGATGTTTCAGCAGCGCAAGCACCCGACCGGGACTCAGGCGCTGGGTCGGGACCATGGCGGCCTGGTTCCGGGCAAGGCACTCGAGCAGGGGGAAGAGATCGGGCGACTGCCAGTCCCCCGCCAGGAAGCCTTCGCCGAAGCCCAGCGCGCCCGACCGGGCCAACCGCAACAACAGGCGGCGCGGGCGGACGACCTCCAGCGCGCCCGCGGGGCCCGGGTCGGCCCCGGAGAAGCGGTTCGCGTAGCCGGGGCCTCGCACCACGAGCTCACCCGCCCCGATGCGGGCGAAGTGGTGCTCGAGGACGCGCGCCCATAGCGGCGTGCTCATCCCGCCTCCCGCCGCGGCGCCGGCGGCTTGCTGTGCCAGGGCGCTCCGCGCAGCCAGAGCGTGAGGGCGTGCCAGCGTATGTAGAAGGCGATTCGCAACGTCATCAGCGGCATCGCCGCCACGGCGCGCCACAGCGCTGCCGTGCCCAGTGGCGAGCCGGTTCCCCGCTCGCTCGCCACCAGCCGCGTGCGGCCGTCGTCCGTGCGTTCGTGGACGGTCACGCGCAGTCCCGCCTCGTCCAGCGCGATGGCGAACCGGTAGCGGGCGGCCATGGGAATGAACGGCGAGACGTGAAACGCCTTGTCGCGTTCCGCATGCAGTGGCCCGTCACCCGTCCCGTCGGGGCGCAGGACGTAGCTGTAGGCCTCCCCGAAGGTGTTGTGCACCTCGCAGACCACGGCAAGCAGGCGGCCCCGCGCGGATTCGCAGAACCATAGCGCCAGCGGGTTGAACTCATAACCCCACAGGCGGGGATAGCAGAGCAGGCGGATGCGCCGCGGGGCTTCTTCCACGCAAGCTCCCCGCAGCACGCGTTCGACCCAGGGCCTTAGCGCCGAGCCGTCCCGGGGACCGAAGTCGCGCCGGTAGACACTCACCGGCGCCCACCGCTGCACCGCGAACCCGCGCACGCCCCGCGCCGAGTCCTCGAGGCGGTCGATATCGAGCAGCAGCCGGAAAGCCCGGTGGCGGAAACGGTATCGGTGCTTCCCGCTCCGGGCGTGAACGACGCGCGTGCGGTAGAGCCGCGGGGAAGAGGATCCCGGGCTCATGCCGCCACCGATCCCGGTTCGGCGCCGAGCCGGCGCGCCACTGCCAGCCCGGAGAGAAGCCCGTCCTCGTGAAACCCGTAACCCGTCCAGGCGCCCGCGTAAAACAGGCCGCCGCGGCCCTGGATTTCCGGAAGACGCTTCTGGCAGGCAACGGCCGTCGCATCGATCACCGGATGGGTGTAGCGCATCGCCGTCAAGGCATTGCGCGGCCGCCGGGCGGGGTTGAGGGTCACGAAATAGTCCTCCGGGGCGGCCAGCCGCTGCAGGCGATTGAGCCAGTACGTTACCGCGACGCCGGCGGTGCGGCTCCCCTGCCCCGGCTCGAGCCGCACGTTCCACGACGCCCACGCCGCGCGGGACGCCGGCATGAGGCTGGCGTCGCGGTGCAGGAACGCGAAGTTGTCGGAGAAACGGAAGCCGCCGAGGATCGATTGCTCCCGCCGCGACGCATCGGCGAGCAGGCCCAGGGCCTCGTCGGCATGGCAGGCGAAGACGCAGGCGTCGAAGCGCTCCTGGCGATCCCGCCAGGCCACCACGGGCATCCCGCCGCGCCGCCACACCCGCTCCACCGGGCTTCCGAGATGCAATTCCACGGGGCTCGTCTCGAGCAGTCGGTCCACGTAGCGCGAGCTGCCGCCCTCCACGGTGCGCCAGCGGGGACGCCCCCGAAGTTGGAGGAGGCCATGGTTGTCCAGGAAGGTGAACAGGGTCGCGGCCGGTACCTCGCGCATCCGCTGCGGGGGGCACGACCATATCGCCCCCGTCATGGGCAGCAGGTAGCGTTGGGCGACCAGGGAATGGTGCCTGCCCGCGTCCAGGAACTCGCCTACGGTCCCGGCAACCGGGCCACGCCGCAGGGCCGCCCGAGCGTGCCGATTGAACCTCAGGATGCCGGCCACCATGCGCCAGTGCAACGGGTCGCCGACACGCCGTGGTTGCGCGAACAGGCCCGCGAGGCCGTTGCCGCCGGCCCACTCCAGCGCCCCGCCACGCTGGCCCAGGGTGACGGCGAAGGACATGTCCGACGGTCGGGTGTCGATCTCCAGGTCCCGGAAGAGCGCATCGAGCCCCGGATAATTCCTGCGATTGAACACGAGGAAGCCCGTGTCGAGAGCGACCGGCCCCGTCGCCGTGGGCACGTGCACCGTGTTGACGTGACCGCCCGCACGGTTCGCCCGCTCGAAGATCGTGACCCGATGACGAGCGGATAGCGCCCGAGCCGCGCTCAAGCCGGCGATGCCGCTGCCGATTACCGCAATCCGCACGCGCTGTTCTCCGACGGGTGAGGGGTCCAGAGCGGCATCGTACATGCCTTGTACAACTCTTGTACAGGCAAGCAGGCCTGGCGTATTCTGACCGCCATGTCGATATCAGTCCCCCCGACCCAGGCCCCCGCCGGCCGCCCGCGGCTCGGCGTCAGCAGTTGTCTGCTGGGTGAGCGCGTGCGCTTCGACTCGGGCCACAAGCGCGACGGGTTCGTCCATGGCGACCTTGCCCGCTTCGTGGAATTCGTGCCGCGTTGCCCCGAAGTGGCGATCGGCCTCGGGACACCGCGCGAACCCATCCATCTGGTCCGCACGGGATCGGCCATCGGGGCGCGCGGGGTCAGGAGCGGCCGGGAAGCCGGGGAACGCCTGGCGGCCTACGGCCGCGACCAGGCGGCGGACCTGGGGGATCTCTGCGGCTACGTGTTCAAGAGCAAGTCACCGAGCTGCGGACTCGAGCGAGTGCCGGTGTACGGGGAGAACGGCCGCAAGACCGGGGACCAGACTCGCGGGCTCTATGCGGAGCAGATCACCCGCGCCCTGCCCTGGCTGCCGGTGGAAGAGGAAGGCCGCCTGCATGATCCCGGATTGCGCGACAGTTTCCTGATCCGCGTATTCACGCTGCACCGGCTGGCGGCGGTCGCACCTGGCGGGGAGGCGGCGCCGGGCGACCTCGTGGAGTTCCACACGCGCCACAAGTACCTGGTGCTCGCTCATGACGTGGACGCCTACCGCCGGCTCGGCCGGCTCGTGGCCGGGGCGGGCCGTGAACCGCGCGCGGCGCTGTTCGTCGACTACCGCGACGGCCTGATGGCCGCCCTGTCGAGCCCGGCGCGCATCCCCCGTCACGTGAACGTCCTGCAACACCTGATCGGCTACCTGCGCGGCCGGCTCGACCCCGACGATCGCGCCGAGCTCCTGGCCCGCGTCGAGGAGTTTCGCGCCGGGCGCCTGCCCTGGATCGCGGTGCGCACGCTCCTGCGCCATCACTTCCGGCGCTATCCCGATCCGTTCGTGAACCGCCAGGTCTACCTCGAGCCCTATCCCGACGAGTTGGCGGCGACCTGGCCCGGACCCGCCAGGGCCTGAATGTGCGCGCGCGATCCGCCGCGCAATCCTTCCATCCGGTACCCCCCCTCCAGGACCGACACGACGCGTCCGCCCGCCGTGGCTTCCGCGGCGGCGACGATGCGGCGGGTGAGCCAGGCGTAATCGTCCGCATGCAGCGCCAGGCCCGCGAGCGGGTCACCCGCGTAGGCGTCGAACCCCGCGGAGACGAGCACCAGCTCCGGGCGGAACGCGGCGAGCGCCGGTTCCACCCGCTCCGCAAAGGCCGCGCGATACGCCGTGCCGCCCGTGCCTTCGGGCAGCGGCACGAAGACGCCGTTGGCGGGCGGCTCGAGCCCGGACCCGGGGTAGAGCGGATGCTGGAAGAGCGAGCACAGCAGCAACCGCGCCTCGCCCGCGAAGCAGGCCTCGGTGCCGTTGCCGTGATGAACGTCGAAATCGACGATCGCAACCCGTTCCAGGCCCGCTGCCAGCGCCGCGGCGGCGCCCGCGGCGATACCGTTGTAAAAACAGAACCCCATGGCGGCCCCCGGCTCGGCATGGTGTCCCGGCGGCCGCACCGCGCAGAACGCGCGCCGGAAGTCTCCCGCGAGCACTCGCTCGACGGCATGCACGACGGCACCCGCCTGGCGCGCGATCGCTTCCCCGCTCTCGGGCGACAGCGCCGTGTCGGCGTCGAGCCAGGCCGTGCCCGAGGACGGCACCTGCCGGTCCAGCCAGTCGAGGTAAGCCGGCGTATGGATGCGCAGCAGCGCTTTGCGCGAGACCGCGGGGGCCCGGACGCGCTCGACGATCCCCTGCCCTTCGAGTTCGTCCACCGACTCGAGCACGGCGTCGAGACGAGCCGGGGCCTCGGGGTGGCCCGGCCCGGGGTCGTGGGCGCGGCACGCGGGATGGGTCACGACCAGGACGGTGTCGCTCATGAACGGCTGTTCCTCGGGTTCTCGAAGGTCTGGGTGAGACGGAGCACGGCGAGCGCGAGCACCGTCGCCGTGCCGGCGGCATACGCCATCACGATCAGTTGCTGCTTCCGCTCGGCCACGGCCGTCCTCCCGCACGATGCCCGAATTTTACCGGGCAGCCGGTGCGATCGGCTCAAACCGGCCGCGTCAGCATCGCCTGCAGCGCGAGGGCGTCCGCCGGGGCGTACCCGGCCTCGTCGTTGTCGAAGTACACGTAGACATCCTGTCCCGCCGCGCTCCATTCGCGGATACGCGTGGCGAGCGGCCGCAGACGGTTCTTGCCATAGCGTCCCGTGTACGCCTCGGGCCCCGGCCCATGCCAGCGGACGTAGCGGAAACGCGCGGTATCGACGACCGGCGAGCGCTTTCCCGCGAGGTCGAACCAGACCGTGGCCACCCCGTGGCGGCGCAGTGCCGCGAAGACCGGCTCTTCCCACCACGAGTCGTCGCGGAGTTCGAAGGCATAGCGATGCCGGCGCGGAAGCGCGTCGAGGAACGCCTCGAGCCGTTCCGGGTTGGCCCGCCAGCGCGGCGGCAGCTGGAACAGGATCGGGCCCAGCCGCGCGCCCAGGATTTCCGCGCGCCGGAGCATCGTGTTCAGGCTGTCCGGCGCCGCCTTGAGCTTTTTCATGTGGGTGAGGTACCGGCTCGCCTTGAAAGCGAAACGGAAGCCGGCGGGCGCGTCCTTCACCCAGGCCCGCAGCGTCGACTCCGACGGCAGGCGGTAGAAGCTGCCGTTGATCTCGACGCTCGGGAAACGGTCCGCGTAGTACGGGAACCAGCGGCGGCGCGCTAGAGCCTCCGGGTAGAACGGTCCGTGCCAGTGGTCATAAGCCCAACCCGATGTGCCGATGCAGACGCGCCCCATCGGCCCATGCTAACGCCCCGGGCCCGCGCGCTCAGCGGCGGGCCGCACCCCCGGCAGCGATACCGTGCTGGTGCAACGCATCGCGGTAGAGCGCCGCGTAGCTCTCGGCGCTGCGCCGCCACGAAAAGTCCGCCGCCATGGCCGTGTCCACGAGCGCAGCCCACGCCTGCGGCTCGCGGCGCAGCTCCAGTGCCCGTCGGACCGCCCCTACGAGCGCCTGTACCGTCGCTTGCTCGAACGCGAAACCCGTGGCCGTGCCCTGGGCGAGCGCCGTGGCATCGGCGTCGACGACGGTGTCGCGGAGCCCGCCGCAGGCGCGCACGACCGGGATCGTGCCGTAACGCATCGCCTGCATCTGGGCCAGCCCGCACGGTTCGTAGCGCGAAGGCATGAGCAGCAGCTCGGCGCCTGCCTCGAGTTCGTGGGCGAGACGTTCGTCGTACCCGACGGTCACGCTCAGTTGCGCCGGGTACTCGGCGGCCGCATTCTCGAGCGCCTGCTCGTAGATCCGCTGGCCGGAACCGAGAACGGCCACTTGCACGGGCATCCGCATCAGGTGCGGCAATGCGCCGAGCAGCAGGTCGATGCCCTTCTGGTCGGCCAGACGGCCGACGACCGCCACCAACGCCTTGTCCGGTTCCTCCGCCAGGCCCAGGATCTCCCGGACTCGCGCGCGATTGCGTGCCTTGCCGGAGAGATCGCGCCGCGAAAAGGCCGCGGTGATCAAAGGGTCCGTTTCGGGGTTCCACTCCTCGAGGTCGAGCCCGTTGACGATGCCCGTAAGCTCCCCGGCGCGCCGCGCGAGGACGCCTTCCAGTCCCTCGCCGTACGCCGGTGTGAGCACTTCCCGCGCGAAGGCCGGGCTCACCGTGGTCAGGAGATCCGAGAAATTCAGGCCGCCCTTCATGAACGACAACCGCCCGTAATACTCCAGCGCCTCCGGGTGCCACAGCCAGGCCGGCAGCTCGAGGCGGTCCAGTGCCTCATGGGGGAACAGACCCTGGTAGGCGAGGTTGTGCACCGTGAACACGCACGCGGCCGCAACGCGGCGCAGCAGCATCCGCACCGGCGTCAGGCCCGCGTGCCAGTCATGGGCGTGCACCACGTCCGGTCGCCAGTCCAGGCCGGAACGTCCGCCCGCGATGCCGGCGGCGACGCGCGCCAGGCGGTCGAAGCGACGGTCGTTGTCGGCATAGTCACGGCCATGCTCGTCGAGGTAGGGATTGCCGCCGCGCTCGCCGAAGGAGGGATGATCCAGCAACCATGCACCGACGCCCGAGCGCGGCAACGTCGTGGCGAGGAGGTCCGCTTCCGGCGTTTCCGGGTCACGGAAACCACCCTCGGGCACGAGGTCCGGCGACGTTTCGAGGATCCGCCGGTAGCCGGGCACCAGCACGCGCACATCGTGCCCCAGCCGTGTCAGTGCACCCGACAGGCCGGCGACGGCGTCGGCGAGTCCTCCGGTCTTGAGCAGGGGGCTGACCTCCGACGCGACCATGAGAACGCGCAGCGGCCGCACGGTGCGCGGTGGGCGGGCCCGGTCGCGCGATGCCGACACACGGTCGCGGGCGCCTTTACGTGCACTCGTATTCATGGCTGCATGCTAAGGTTCAATACAGGACTCCGGACGTGGCTGCAGGCTTCCCGCGAGGACTCATGAACCATACCCGCCCCCGCCGTTTCGTCAGCCTCCTGACCCGCGACACCCTTGCACTGGTGCTCGCCGGCGGCAAGGGGACGCGCCTCGGCGCCCTCACCCGCCATCGCGTCAAGCCGGCCGTGCCGTTCGGCGGCAAGTACCGCCTCGTCGACTTTCCCCTGTCCAACTGCGTGAACTCGGGGATCCGCCGCATCGGCGTGCTGACCCAGTACAAGGCCCACTCGCTCATCCGCCATCTGCAACAAGGCTGGGGCTACCTGAAGGGCGAGTTCGGAGAGTTTATCGAAATCCTGCCGGCGCAACAGCGCGTCGGTCCGGAGTGGTACCGGGGAACGGCCGATGCCGTGTACCAGAACCTCGACATCATCCGCGACCACGACCCCCGCTACATCCTCGTGCTCGGGGGCGATCACGTCTACAAGATGGACTACGGCCCCCTGCTCGCCTGGCACGACGAGCACGGCGCCGACATCACGGTGGCATGCATGAAGGTAACCCTGGAACAGGCCAGGGGCTTCGGCGTCATGCATATCGACGCGGGTGACCGCGTCGTCGACTTCGTGGAGAAGCCCGAGCATCCGCCTGCCCTGCCCGGCGAACCGGGTCGCGCCCTGGCCTCGATGGGGGTCTACGTCTTCGACGCGGAATTTCTCGCCCGCGTCCTCGCCGCCGATGCCGCGGACCCCGAGTCCAGTCACGACTTCGGCCGCGACATCATTCCCGCCGCGGTGCCGCGCGCCCGCGTCATCGCCTACCCGTTCCGCGAGCGCGGGACGGGGCGCCTCGCCTACTGGCGCGATGTGGGAAGTGTCGATTCCTACTGGACCGCGAACCTCGAACTCATCGGCATCGAGCCGGAGATCGACCTCTACGACGAGGCCTGGCCGATCTGGACCTATCACCCGCCGGTGCCGCCGGCAAAGTTCGCAATCGAGGACGGCGAGAGTCCCGGCGCCGCCATCGAATCGCTCGTCGCCGGCGGCTGCATCGTGGCCGGCGCGGAGGTGCGGCGGTCCGTGCTCTCGGCCAACGTGCGCGTGGAACGCGGCAGCCGCCTGTCCGATGCCGTGGTGCTGCACGACGTCACGATCGAGCCCGACTGTCGTATCCGCCGCGCCGTGATCGAGTCCCGGTGCCGCATCCCCGCCGGGACGCACATCGGCTTCGACCCGGAGGAGGACGCCCGGCGCTACGCCGTCAGCCCCGGCGGGATCGTCGTCGTCACGCCGGAGATGCTGGGCCAGGACACCTGGCGCGTGGGATAACGCCCCCGCCCCGCGGCTATCGGGTCAGTACCCGAACCCTGCCGGGCTCGTGACCCCCGTCATATCCGCCGGCCGCAGCGCTCCCTAGTGTTGCCCGGGGTGGCGCCCGCCCCAGCGGGCGACGGCGCCGCAACCCGCAACATCCGGATGCCAGGCACCCTGGCGGAGGTTGGGATGATGAAGACGTTTGCAAAGACGCCGGCGCTGCTCGCCGCCGCGGCCCTGCTGGCCGCCGGTTTCGCCATGAACGCCCGGGCGGGCGGCAGCGAAGAGCACATGAGCAAGAAGTCGCACGAAAACGTCGTGCAGGCCCTCACGGCCAAGCGGCACTTCAAGACGCTGGTGAAGGCCGTCGGCGCCGCGGACCTGGTCGAGACGCTGCAGGGCCCCGGGCCATTCACGGTGTTCGCACCGACCGACCGGGCCTTCCAGAGAGTACCCAAGACGCAACTCGATGCGCTCATGAGCGACACCCCGAAGCTGAAGTCGGTGCTCCTGTACCACGTGGTCAGTGGAGACCTCACCCGGGCGGACCTGGAAAAGGAGACCGCCCTGACCACGGTGAACGGGGCCACGCTGCCGGTGACCATGAAAGGGGGCCATATCTACGTGGGCGATACACGCGTGTGGCGCTCCACCCGTGCCGGCAACGGTGTCGTCTACACGATCGGGAAGGTATTGATGCCGCCCGAGTCCCACCAGGGCGGATGAACGGCAACTGACGGAAGGCCTGAGCCCCGGCCGGGCCCCGTGGCCCGGCCGGGCACGTCGTCATTGCACGCGCGCAATCAGGAAGATGGCGTCCCCGACGGGAATCGAACCCGTGTTGCCGGCGTGAAAAGCCGGAGTCCTTGGCCTCTAGACGACGGGGACGCGGAAAGGCGTTTCTGACGCTGGTGCGCCCGGCATCCGGGATGCGGGCGCGATATGAATGGTGGAGCTAGCCGGGATCGAACCGGCGACCTCCTGCATGCCATGCAGGCGCTCTCCCAGCTGAGCTATAGCCCCACGCGAGCGGCGCATATTTTCCCGTCCCGCCTACCGTGTGTCAACCCGACGCTGCGGCGGCCGCGATCCACTCCCGTGCGCGCGCGATCCTTGCGAGCGTGTCGCCGCGTCCCAGGATCGCCAGCGTCTGATCGATCGGCGGTGACACGGGGCCGCCCGATACGGCCACCCGCAACGGCTGCGCCACCTTGCCGAGCTTGAGCTCGAGTTCGTCGGCCAGTCCCTGTACGGCCTCGTGGATGGCCTCGGGCTCCCACGACGCCAGCTTCTCCAGGCGGTCTCCCGCCGCAGCCAGCGTGTCTTCCGCCGTGGCGAGCAAGTGCTTCTTCGCGGCCTTGGCGTCGTACGACTCGGGGGCGCGGAAGAAGAACACGCTGTTCTCCGCCATTTCGCGGAGCGTCTTCGCCCGCGGCTGTTGCGAGGCCACGATTCGCGCGAGCCATTCGGCATCGCTGCCCGGTTCGACGTCCAGCCGGCGCAGGTGCCAGACGAACTCCTCGACCAGATCCGCCGGTGCGCGTTCCATCACGTAATGCTGGTTCAGCCACTCGAGCTTCCCGGGATTGATCGCGGAGGCCGAGTGGTTGACGTCGTCGATGTCGAAGAGCCGGATCATCTCCTCGCGCGAGAAGATCTCCTGGTCGCCGTGAGACCAACCGAGCCGCACCAGGTAATTCACGACCGCTTCGGGCAGGAATCCGTCCTCGCGGTACTGCATCACGCTCACGGCGCCGTGGCGTTTGGACAGCTTCGCGCCGTCCGGCCCCAGGATCATCGGAAGGTGGGCGAACACGGGAACTTCCGCTTCCAGCGCCTTGAAAAGATTGACTTGTTTAGGGGTGTTGTTGAGGTGGTCGTCCCCCCGGATGACGTGACTGATGCGCATGTCCGCGTCGTCCACCACGACCGTGAAGTTGTAGGTGGGGCTGCCGTCGGACCGGGCGATGATGAAATCGTCCAGTTCGCCGTTCTCGAACACCACCCGCCCGCGGACGCGATCGTCGACCACGGTACTGCCCTCCCGCGGCATGCGGAAGCGCACGACGGGGTCGACGCCGGGACGCGGCTCGGAGCGCTCGCGGCAGCGCCCGTCGTAGCGCGGCTTTTCGCCGCGCGCGGCCTGGTCGGCGCGCATGGCGTCGAGTTCCTCGCGCGTGCAGTAGCAGTGGTAGGCCTGCCCGGCGTCGAGCAGCCTCTGCACGATCTCGCGGTACCGGTCGTAATGACTGGTCTGGAAGTGGGGCCCCTCGTCCCATTCGAGCCCGAGCCAGCGCATCCCGTCCAGGATCGCCTGAACGGCCTCCGGGGTGGAGCGGGCGCGGTCTGTGTCCTCCACGCGCAGCACGAAGCTTCCGCCGTGCCGGCGCGCGTACAGCCAGCAGAACAGCGCGGTGCGCGCTCCGCCGATGTGGAGATAGCCTGTCGGGCTGGGCGCGAAACGGGTGCGAACGGTCATCGGATTCCGGCTGGCCGTGGGGCCGCTTATGCTATCAGTTGGTCGCCGCGTCACCCGCCGGCGGGGATGCGTGTCAGAGCACATCCCGCGCGCCCCGTCCCGGGCACCCGGCCCGCGACGCTTCAGCGCCTACTTCGGGCCGCTGCCCTCCCAGGTGATCCGCCAGATCCAGCCTTTCCGGGAATCCGCGACGTAGAGGGCTCCGTTCGGCCCGACCGCGGCGCCCACCGGACGGAAGCGGGCGTCGCCCGGCGACTTGATCTGCCCGGCTCCGGCGAAGCCGTCCGCGAATACGCTCCAGCGGCCCGAGGGCTTGCCGTTGGCGAACGGCACGAACGCGACCACGAACCCCTTCTGCGGCAGCGGGGCGCGGTTCCAGGATCCGTGGAAGGCCACGAACGCCCCGCCCCGATACCTGGCCGGAAACGACTTGCCCCGGTAGAAGACCATCTGCTCCGGGGCCCAGTGTGCCGGGAAAGCCGCCAGGGGGCGGCCGTACTCGTTGCAGCGGCCGACCTTGCTGCCGTCGCCGCCGTACTCGGGAGCAAGCACGAGCTTGTCCTTGTGCCCGTCGTAATAGCAGTACGGCCAGCCGTAATTGCCCCCCTTCTCGACGCGTATCAACTCCTCCGCCGGCAACTCGGCGCTCTGCTTCGCGGTAAAAAGCCTGGGCCAGTTCGAGTGGAGCTGATCGCGGCCCATCATCACCACGTACAGCGCGTTCGCGGCGCGATTCCAGGTCAGGGCGACGTCGTTGCGCAGGCCGGTCGCGAAGCGCTTAGACGCGGCAAATTTCTGCCCGGTCTTGTCGGCGTCGAACCGCCACACGCCACCGTGCTTCTCGAGCAGCGGGCAGGGATCGAGGCCGGGCGAGTGCGGGACCCGGTCCTCCTTCTGGCAGGCGTTGGACGGAGCGCCCACATTGACGTAAAGGTGCCCGTCCCCGTCGAAGGCGAAGCTCTTGGCCGCGTGCTCGTGCTGCTCCGGCAGCCCGCCTACGACGACTTCCTCCTTCCCGGAGGGCATGTCCGTTTTCGGGTCGATTCGGAACCGGACGATCCGGTCGTTCTCGCCGAAGTACAGGTACCCGTCGTGGACGCGAATCCCGGTTCCCGCGACCCGGCCACCCGCGTAGCGCACGCTGTCGGCCTTGCCATCGCCGTTGGTGTCCTTGAGCACGGCGATACCGTCGCCGTTGCGGTCGGACGACAGCGCCGCGTAGACGGTCCCGTGCGGGCCAACCGCGAGGTGGCGCAGATCGCCCACGTTCCTGGCGAAGACGCGGGCACAGAAGCCGTCGGGGACGCTGACCCCGCCATTGCCGGCATTGCAGCCCGCCGCATGGGCCGCGCCCGCCGCGAGAACGAGCGATGCGCTCCCGAGAATCCACCGCACTGCTTTCATGACGCTACTCCCGCCGGTTCGCCGATCCGAGAATAGCAGTCATGCCGGGCCGGCGCGAGGGGCCCCGCTGCTATAATTCCGGGCCCGGCCGCGCCCATGCCGGCGGCGGCCCGAGGCCCTGAAAATCCCGACCCTGGAGAGCTCCATGAGTGACAGCTTCGGCGCCCGCGGCCAACTCGAGGCCGGCGGCAAGACATATGAAATCCACCGCCTGGAAGCGCTCGAAAAGAAGTTCCGGGTCAGCCGCCTTCCCTACGCGCACAAGATCCTGCTGGAGAACCTGCTCCGCAACGAGGACGGCGACAGCGTGCGTGCCGCCGACATCGAGGCGCTCGCGAACTGGGATCCGAAGGCGACGCCCGACAAGGAGATCGCCTTCACGCCCGCACGGGTCATCCTGCAGGACTTCACCGGCGTACCGGCCATCGTCGACCTCGCGGCCATGCGCGACGCCGTGCGCGAACTCGGCGGCTCCCCGGAGAAGATCAACCCGCTCTCCCCCGCCGAGCTGGTGATCGATCACTCGGTCCAGGTCGACGTCTACGGAACGGCCGACGCGCTCAAGCGCAACTCCGAGATCGAATTCGAGCGCAACCGCGAGCGTTACGCCTTCCTGCGCTGGGGCCAGAAGGCATTCGACAACTTCCGCGTGGTGCCGCCCGACACCGGGATCGTGCATCAGGTCAATCTGGAATACCTGGGACGCGTCGTGTTCGACGGCGAGCGCAACGGCACGCCCGCGGCCTACCCGGACACGCTGGTCGGGACCGACTCCCACACCACGATGATCAACGGGCTCGGCGTGCTCGGCTGGGGCGTCGGCGGTATCGAGGCCGAGGCGGCCATGCTGGGCCAGCCGATCAGCATGCTGATCCCGCAGGTCATCGGGGTGGAGCTGCGGGGCGAACTCGCCGAGGGCGCCACCGCGACCGACCTCGTGCTGACCGTCACTGAAATGCTTCGCAAGAAAGGCGTCGTGGGCAAGTTCGTCGAGTTCTTCGGCGACGGACTCTCGACCCTTCCGCTCGCGGACCGGGCCACGCTCGGCAACATGTCGCCGGAGTTCGGTTCCACCTGCGCGATCTTCCCGGTCGATGGCGAGACGCTGCGCTACATGCGCCTCACCGGTCGTCCCGAGGAACAGGTCCAGCTGGTCGAGGCCTACGCCAGGGCCCAGGGACTGTGGCGCGAGGACGGCGGCAAGCCGGCCGATTACACGGACACGGTCAGCCTCGACCTCGGCACGGTCGAGCCCAGCCTTGCCGGGCCGCGGCGCCCGCAGGACCGAGTCCCGCTGCGCGAGGCGAAGACGGCCTACGAGCGCGAAGTGCAGCCGATGACCGCCGAGCGCGACGGGAAATCCCGCAACGAGGAGCGTTTCGAGGGCGAAGGCGGCGACACCGCCGTCGGAACGGTCGGGCGCAAGACCTTCGGCTATGCGTCGGTCACGATGGGCGGCCGCGAATTCGAGCTTGCCGACGGCGCCGTGGTGATCGCCGCGATCACCAGCTGCACCAACACCTCCAACCCCGCCGTATTGATCGGTGCGGGCCTGCTCGCCCGCAAGGCACGCAAGCTCGGCCTCGAGACCAAGCCCTGGGTGAAGACGAGCCTCGCCCCGGGCTCCCAGGTGGTCACCCGCTACCTGGAGAAGGCCGGCCTGCTCGAGGAACTGCGCGGCCTGGGCTTCGGCGTGGTCGGCTACGGCTGCACGACCTGCATCGGCAACTCCGGGCCGCTCCGTCCCGAGATCCACGACGCCATCCAGACGAACGACCTGGTGGCCTGCTCGGTGCTCTCCGGCAACCGCAACTTCGAGGGACGCATTCACCCGGACGTGCGCATGAACTTCCTGGCCTCGCCGCCGTTGGTGGTGGCACACGCGCTCTCCGGATCGATGGACCGTGACCTCGTCGACGAACCGCTGGGCCGCGACAAGGACGGCAACGACGTCTACCTGCGCGACATCTGGCCGTCGCGCCGCGAGATCCAGGACGTGCTCGGCACCGTGCGCGCCGAGATGTTCAAGGAGGTCTACGCGTCGGTCTTCGAGGGCGACGAGCACTGGCGCAACCTTGAGGTGCCCGAGGGCGAAATCTACGACTGGGACGATGCCTCGACCTATGTGCGCAAGCCGCCCTTCTTCGAGGGCATGCAGCGCGAGCCGGCGGACATCGCCGACATCGAAGGCGCCCGGGCGCTCGCGCTCCTGGGCGACTCGGTGACCACGGACCACATCTCCCCGGCCGGCGCCATCAAGCCCGACAGCCCGGCGGGCGAGTACCTGACGGAGCATGGGGTCGCGCGCAAGGACTTCAACTCCTACGGCTCCCGGCGCGGTAACCACGAGGTGATGATGCGCGGCACGTTCGCCAACATCCGCCTCCGCAACAAGCTGGTGCCGGGCGTGGAAGGCGGCTTCACGAAGCATCTGCCCGACGGCGAACAGATGTCGATCTATGACGCCGCGATGAAGTACCAGAAGGAAGGTACGCCGCTCGTCGTGGTCGCCGGCAAGGAATACGGCACCGGCTCGTCGCGCGACTGGGCCGCCAAGGGCACGCTGCTGCTCGGCGTGCGCGCGGTGATTGCCGAGAGCTACGAACGCATCCACCGCTCGAACCTCATCGGCATGGGCGTTCTGCCGCTCCAGTTCCGGGACGGGGACAGCGCGGAGAAGCTCGGCCTGACGGGGCACGAAACATTCTCGGTCACGGGCATCAACGGCGGCGGCGCCGAGGAAGTCACCGTGAGCGCGCGTCCGGACGACGGCAAGGCGATCACCTTCCAGGCGCGCGTACGCCTCGATACCCCGAAGGAGCGCGAGTACTACCGCAACGGCGGCATCCTGCAGTACGTGCTGCGCAATCTGGCGCGGTAACGCAACCGGCGTCCGGTGCAACCCGGCCCCGCTCCGGCGACAACCGGAGCGGGGCTTTTTTGTCGGTACCGGTTCTCAGAAGTGCCAGGATGCGCCGACGGTGAAGTTGTCGTTGGTATAGTCGCCGCTGCCCGACCCGAGGTTCTGGTGTATGTACTGGAAGTCGAGGGAGAAGTTGCGGTGCATGCGCCAGGCCACGCCGCCTCCGAACCGCCAGGCGCTCCACGAGCCGCCGGTCAGGTCCCCGGTCGGTTCGGCCCACCCGTAGCCCAACTTGCCATAGGGCATCCAGGCGCCGTCCGAGCCGATCGGGAATCCCGCACGCAGGTCGCCGCCGTAGGTGTTCGTCCCGGCGTCGACCTGGCTTGAGGTGCCCTTGATGGTGTGGCTCTTGCTCTGGTTCCAGTTCCAGAACAGGTTGCCCCCGACCACCAGGAACGGCATCAGCTGGTAGTCGTATCCGCCGTAGACCCCGGCCGTAAGGCCCTGCTCCGTACTCAATCCGTTGGCGTTGGCGCTATTGATACCGACCTGCGCCCCCGCATATACCCCGGTCCAGTCTCCGGCGGCCGACGCCGCGAACGGTGCAACCGCCAGGGTGGCGGCGAGCGCTATCCGCACGATGGTTTTCATCACTGTTCCTCCGGTGTAACCGTGCACGGGGCGCGGCCACGAATGCCTCGCTGACGGCCGTGCCCGGGACGAAAGGTAAGGATCAGCCGCCAAGGCGCCGTTGACGGGCGTCAACCGTGCGTGGCGTTCGGGTGAATTCCCGGGCGCGCTGGAGTCCCGGATTTGCCGGACCTCAGGATTCGGACCGAGCGGACTCGCGGACAAGCAGTTTGCCGGGCCATCGACTCACGGTCCGCAGCGCTCTCGTGCGCAGCGGCGCCGTCGCCGGGGGCGCGAGCTGAACCCGCACGCGGAGGCGCCGGAACGTCTCGCGGTCCGCGGCTTCGGCCGCGACCGGCACCGCGGTCGTTGTCGCCCGGCGGCACCGGATCGAGAGGATGACGAGCGATGCGCCGATGACGCTGCCGAATGCCAGGGTGCCGTAACGAGTCCGGCCCCGCCCGTCCACGAGTACGACTTCCCCGTCCGGTTCGATCAACACGCGCCGCACCGATCCCGGCAGGATCCGCAGACCGCTCTTGAGAATCCATAGCAGGCCGTTCCCGGCGATACCCGCGCCAGCGGCCACGCGGAGCCAGGCGGGCAGTCCGGCCATCGCCAGCGCCAATACCGCCGCCGCGTGCGCGGTGCCTACGATCACGGAGACGACCGGAGCGGCCGCCAGAGAAAGATCAACCGCCGGGACGGAGCGCTCCGACGACATCGGCAAATTCCTTCGGGGGAGTGGCACGTTCCATTAGCCAGTCGAGCAGGTCCGCATCCGTCTGCTCGAGAAGGCGGGCGAACGCGTGACGCTCGTCCGCCGGAGCGCACGGGTAACGCTGTTCGAGATAGCGCTGCAGGAGCATGTCGAGTTCACGCATGCCCCGCCGCGCTCGCCACCGCAATTGCCCCGACGGCTGAACCGGCTCGTCGCCCGCGCTCATCGCTTCGCCCTGCCCTGCTTCGGTATCCGCGGCGTCAGGTCTCGCGTTCCGCGAGCTTGCGCTTGATCTCCGAGATCGCCCGGCCCGGATTCAGGTTCTTCGGGCACGTATTGGTGCAGTTCATGATCGTGTGGCACCGGTACAGGCGGTACGGGTCCTGGAGATAATCGAGGCGTTCGCCGGTCGCCTCGTCGCGGCTGTCCGCGATCCAGCGATAGGCCTGCAGCAGGATGGCGGGCCCGAGATACGTGTCGGCATTCCACCAGTAGCTCGGGCAGCTCGTCGAGCAGCATGCGCACATGATGCACTCGTAGAGACCGTCGAGTTCCTCGCGGTCCTCGACCGACTGCAGGCGCTCGCGGCTGGGCGCCGGCGAGCTTGTCTTCATCCACGGCTCGATCGACGCATACTGCGCGTAGAAGTGCGTGAGATCGGGCACCAGGTCCTTGACCACCGGCATGTGCGGCAGGGGGTGGATCTTGATGTCACCCGGAATCTCGTCCCAGCCGGTCGTGCAGGCAAGCGTGTTGGTGCCGCCCATCCGGCCGCCGATGTTCATCGCGCAGGAGCCGCAGATGCCTTCCCGGCAACTGCGCCGGAAGGTCAGCGTCGGGTCGATTTCGTTCTTGATCTTGATCAGCGCGTCGAGCACCATCGGCCCGCACTTCGAGGTATCCACCTCGTAAGTGTCCATGCGCGGGTTCTCGCCGGATTCGGGCTCGTAGCGGTAGATGTGGAAGCGCTTGACGGCCTTCGCGCCCTCCGCCTTGAACGTGCGGCCCTTGCCGACCCGGGAGTTCTTCGGAAGTCTGAACTGCGCCATCACTCACTCCGTCATTTCAGGTACCGGGGAAAATGCCGACTCACGCCTCGTGCGTCAGTAGACCCGCTTCTTCGGCGGGAACGCCTCGATCTCGTCGCTGAAGGTGTAGTCGTGAACCGGCCGGTAGTCGATTCTCACGTCGTCGGGGCCGGTGCCCCAGACCAGCGTGTGCTTCATCCAGCTGCCGTCGTCGCGGTCCTTGAAGTCCTCGCGCGCGTGGGCGCCGCGGCTTTCCTGACGGTTCGCTGCGCAATTCATCGTGGCCACGGCCTGGGGCAGCATGTTCGTCAACTCGAGCGTCTCGGCGAGGTCGGAATTCCAGACCAGCGAGCGGTCGCTTACGCTCACGTCGCGGATCAGGTTCGCGACCTCGGCGATGTTGCCCTTGCCCTCGTCGAGCGTACTCCCGTCGCGGAACACGGCCGCATCGCGCTGCATGGTGCGCTGCATGCGCCCGCGGATTTCCGCGGTCGGGACCGAGCCCTGGGCGTGGCGGAACCGGTCGAACCGGTCCAGCGCCTCCTGGTGCGCGTCGTCCTTGAGCGCCGGGGTCCGGCCGGGCTTGACCGTCTCCGCGCAGCGCTGGGCCGCGGAACGGCCGAACACGACCAGGTCGATGAGCGAGTTCGAGCCCAGGCGGTTAGCGCCGTGCACGGAGACGCATGCCGCCTCGCCGATCGCCATGAGGCCAGGCACGACGCTGTCGGGATTGCCGTCCCGCAGTGTCATCGCTTCGCCGTGGTAATTCGTCGGGATGCCGCCCATGCAGTAATGCACGGTCGGGATCACCGGGATCGGATCGCGCGTCACGTCGACACCGGCGAAGATCTTCGCCGTCTCGGAGATGCCCGGCAGCCGCTCGTGCAGCACCTTCTCGCCCAGGTGCTCCAGATGCAGGTGGATGTGGTCGTTCTCCTCGCCGACGCCGCGCCCCTCGCGAATCTCGATCGTCATCGCGCGGGAGACGACGTCGCGCGAGGCCAGGTCCTTGGCGTGCGGCGCATAGCGCTCCATGAAGCGTTCGCCGTCCTTGTTGGTGAGGTAGCCGCCCTCGCCGCGCGAACCTTCCGTGATCAGGCAGCCGGCGCCGTAGATGCCGGTGGGATGGAACTGCACGAACTCCATGTCCTGCAGCGGCAGCCCGGCGCGCAGCACCATGCCGCCACCGTCGCCGGTGCAGGTGTGGGCCGAGGTGCAGGAAAAGTACACGCGGCCGTAGCCGCCCGTCGCCAGGATGACCTGCTGCGCGGCGAAGCGGTGCAGCTTGCCGCTCATGAGGTCCCAGGCGAGCAGCCCGCGGCACACGCCGTCCTCCATCAGGAGGTCCAGCGCGAAGCACTCGATGAAGAACTCCGCCTTGTGCTTCAGCGACTGCTGGTAGAGCGTGTGCAGCATCGCGTGACCGGTGCGGTCCGCCGCGCAACACGTGCGTTGCGCGGTGCCTTCGCCGAAGCGCGTCGTCATCCCGCCGAAGGGGCGCTGGTAGATCTTGCCTTCCTCGGTCCGGGAGAACGGCACGCCATAGTGCTCGAGTTCGACCACCGCTTCGGGGGCCTCCCGGCACAGGTACTCGATGGCGTCCTGGTCGCCCAGCCAGTCCGAGCCCTTGACCGTGTCGTACATGTGCCAGGACCAGTGGTCCTCGCCCATGTTGCCGAGCGAGGCGGCAATGCCGCCCTGCGCCGCCACCGTGTGACTGCGCGTCGGGAAGACCTTGGTAACGCAGGCCGTCTTGAGGCCCGCCTCCGCGAGGCCGAGCGTCGCGCGCAAGCCGGAACCGCCCGCGCCCACGACCACGACGTCGTAGGTGTGATCGATGATTTCGTAATCGCCGTTGCTTCCCGCCATCCTAGAAACTCCTGAAGCCGACCATGGCCGCGGCGATGATGCCGAGCAGCGCCACCGCGACGGTCGCGAGGCGCAGGACCGTAATGAGAGCGAAGGCCATGCCCCGATTGGGGACATAGTCCTCGATGACAACCTGCAGGCCCAGGAACCCGTGCCACAGCGGCACGATCACCAGCAGCACCACGAAGAGCAGGATCCAGGGCCGGTGCATCCACGCGAATACCTCGAAGTACCCGGCGCGCGACGCCCAGAAGAACAGCACGGCGGCGGCCAGTCCGAGCGGGATCATGGCCAGCGCCGTGATGCGCTGCATCAGCCAGTGGTGCGTGCCCGAGTGAGCGGCGCCGAGCCGGCGTGCCCCCGCGAGGGGCGTGCGCATGTTGCTCATGCTCCACCTCCTGCCAGCAGCCAGCCGAACGCCCAGGCGAACCCGGTCAGCGCGAGGGCGCACACCACCACGAGCCATCCGCTCGTACGGTAGGCGCGCTTCGCGAAACCCCAGCCCGCGTCCCAGCACAAGTGCCGGACGCCGTTCAACAGGTGGTAGAAGAACGCCAGGCTCCACAGGCACAGCAGCGCCTGCCCCACCCAGCTGTGGAAGAACCAGGCGGCCTGCGCGAAGGCCGCCGGCCCGAGCGCCAGGGCGACCAGCCAGTAGACCAGGCCCAGCGCCCCCGAGAACAGAACGATCCCCGACGCGCGATGCAGGATCGACAGCGTCATGGTGATCTGCCAGCGATAGATGCCGATGTGCGGCGACAGCGGCATGGGTCGGGATGACATGCGGCTACTCCCTAGCTCTGGCCCGAACCGTCGTCAGAAGTCCACGCAGCGGCCCTTGCGTTCCCAGTCGCCGAAACGCGTGGGTTCCAGTCCCCGGGGACCGCCTATCTCGCGCGGTCGCACGCGTTCGTCGTGTTCCTGCGCCGGCGCGTCGGGGCGTTGCGTGGGTTCGGGCTGCGGTTTGTGTGACGATTCGCTCACGCGAACGGATTCTATCACTCGCGACCGCGCAGGATGATCTCGGCAAGCGCCAGGTCTTCCGGACGCGTCACCTTGATGTTCTCCGCGCCACCCGCCACCAACCGCGGCCGGTGACCGGCCCTTTCCATGGCCGATGCCTCGTCGGTGATCTCGAAACCGGCCGCGAGCGCCTCGCGCAATGCGTCGCGCAACAATGCGAAGCGGAACATCTGCGGCGTAAGTGCCCGCCACAGTCCACCGCGCTCCGCGGTTCCGGTCACGCGATCCGAATCGTCCGAACGCTTGAGCGTGTCGACGACCGGCGTCGCCAGCAGCCCACCCACCGCATCATTCGACAACGCGTCGATCAGGCGTTCGAGGTCGGCCCGGCTCAGGCACGGACGCGCGGCGTCGTGGACGAGTGCCCAGTCGTCCGGCGCCGCGTCCCCGGCAACCGCGTCGAGCGCGGCAAGCACCGACCCGGCGCGCGTGCCGCCACCGGGCGCACGCACGACCGGTCGCGATGGAGACGCCGGCAGCAAATCGCGCCAGCGCTCGTCTTCCGGGGCCGTCGCGAGCACGATCGCGGAGACGGCCGGAGCCGCGAGGAAGAGGTCCAGCACGTGGGCCAGCAGCGGGCGCCCCGCCGCCGCCAGGTACTGTTTGGGGACGTCGGCGCCGAAACGCCGGCCGACGCCGGCGGCGGGGATGACCGCCCACACTGCCACGCGCGACCCCTCAGCCGCCGGACGCCGCCGCGGGAGCGCTTGCGCCCGCCGCAGCGCTGGCCGCTGACACGGCGGTACCGTGACTTGGCGCCTTCACGATCTGGTAGAAGGTCTCGCCCTTCTTGACCATGCCCAGGTCCATGCGCGCGTGCTCCTCGATAGCGGACTTGCCGTGCTTGAGGTCCTTGACCTCCTGCCAGCGCTGCGCGTTCTCCTTCTTGAGCTTCTCGTTCTCGCGACGCTGCTGCGTGATCTTCCGCGAAAGGCTCCACCCGTGCGGCAGCCCGCTCGTGGTGAACCACAGGCCGCGTTGCAGCAGGACGAAACACACGACCAGCGCCAGCACCACCAGCCAGCGGACCGGCCCGGATACATTACCAGCCGACGACCGTTTGTCTGCGCGTCGGGAATCTGTGCGTTTGCGCATGGCGTGGGGCTACGGTCCGTCGCAGGCCGGCGGACGAAGCAGCGCTACGGGCGCGGTCCGCCCAGCCATTCCGACTCCGGGTACGGCCGCGACTTCACCGCCTTGTCGACCGCCACGAGAGTTTCGAGCAAACCCGCCATGTGTGGAAGCGGCCACGCGTTGGGCCCGTCCGAGAGCGCCTCGTCGGGACGCGGGTGCGTCTCCATGAACAGGCCCGCGACCCCGGCACCGACGGCTGCACGCGCCAGGACCGGCACGAACTCGCGTTGCCCGCCGGAGCGCCCGCCGAGTGCGCCCGGTTGTTGCACGGAGTGCGTCGCGTCGAAAACCACCGGGCATCCGCTCGCACGCATTACGGCGAGGCCGCGCATGTCAGCCACCAGGTTCTGGTAGCCGAAGCTGTACCCGCGCTCGCAGACCATCACCGAATCGTTGCCCGTGCTGCGGGCCTTGGCGACGACGTTGTCCATTTCCCACGGCGACAGGAACTGGCCCTTCTTGATGTTCACCGGCTTGCCCGCGGCCGCCACGCGCAGGATGAAATTGGTCTGCCGGCACAGGAAGGCCGGCGTCTGCAATACGTCAACCGCCGGAGCGACCTGCTCGATGGGCGTGTCCTCGTGGACGTCGGTGAGCACCGGCAGGCCGAATTCCTCGCGCACGCGGGCCAGAACCTTCAGTCCCTCTTCCAGGCCGGGCCCACGGAAGCTCCCGATCGACGAACGGTTTGCCTTGTCGAACGACGCTTTGAAAATCAAGGGGATGCCGAGGCTTCCGCAAATCGTCTTGAGTTCTTCGGCGACTTCCATCACGAGCGCTTCGCTCTCGATGACGCACGGCCCCGCGATCAGAAAGAACGGGCGGTCGTTCGCCGCTTCGAAGCCGCACAGCTTCACGCCCGGGCGGCCTCCCGCTCCTCGAGCGCACGCACGCGCGTGGTGCGCGCCGCCTCGACGAACGCCTCGAACAACCGGTGCCCGTATCGAGGCGTCGAACTGAATTCCGGATGGAACTGGCAGCCGATGAACCACGGGTGGCCGCGCAACTCGATCACTTCCACGAGGCCGTCGTCGGACTTGCCCGAGAAGATCATGCCCGCCTTCTGCATCTGCTTGAGGTAATGGTTGTTGAACTCGTAGCGGTGCCGGTGGCGCTCGTGGATCACGTCCGCGCCGTAGATGCCGTGGATGAGACTGCCGGGCTCCAGGTGACTCGCCTGGGCGCCCAGTCGCATGGTGCCGCCCAGGTCGCTTTGCGCATCGCGGCGTTCGGTACGGCCGCTGCGATCCTGCCACTCCTCGATCAGGGCGATCACGGGGTGCTTCGCATCCGCCTGGAACTCGGTGGAATGTGCGCCGGCGAGGCCCGCCACGTCCCGGGCGAACTCCACGACGGCGATCTGCATGCCGAGGCAGATGCCCAGGTACGGCACGCCGCGCGTGCGGGCAAACTCGGCCGCCCGGATCTTGCCCTCGATCCCGCGCTCGCCGAAGCCCCCCGGCACCAGGATGGCGTCCATCTTCTCGAGCATGCCCGTACCGCGGTGCTCGAGTATCTCGCTGTCGACGTAATGAATGTTCACGCGCGTGCGCGTCGCCAGGCCGCCGTGCGCCAGCGCCTGATTGAGCGACATGTACGCGTCGGCAAGATCCACGTACTTGCCCACCATGGCGATATCGACCTCGCCCTGGGGCTTGCGCCGCGCATCGACCACCCGGCGCCACTCGGCCAGGTCCGCCGGCGGCACCTCGAGCCCGAGCCGCCGCACCACGATCTCGTCCAGCCCTTCCTCATGGAGGAGCAGCGGGATCTCGTAGATGTCGGAGGCGTCCACGCCGGTTATCACCGCGCTCTCGTCCACGTTCGTGAACAGCGCGATCTTGCGCCGGGCGTCGCGCGGGAGCTGTTCGGTCGCCCGGCACACGAGCACGTTGGGCTGGATGCCGATCGAGCGCAGTTCCTTCACGGAGTGCTGCGTCGGCTTGGTCTTGATCTCGCCGGAGGTCGGGATGTAAGGCACCAGCGTGAGATGCAGGAACAGGCAGTTTTCCTGGCCCAGTTCCACGCCCAGCTGCCGGATGGCCTCCATGAAAGGCAGGGACTCGATGTCGCCCACGGTGCCGCCGATCTCCACCAGACAGATGTCGGTCTCGTCCGCGCCGAGGCGGATCTTGGCCTTGATCTCGTCGGTAATGTGGGGGATGACCTGCACGGTCCCGCCCAGGTAGTCGCCGCGGCGCTCCTTGCGGATCACCGATTCGTAGACCTGGCCGGCCGTGAAGTTGTTGTTGCGGGTGGTGCGCGTGCGCACGAAGCGCTCGTAATGACCGAGGTCGAGGTCCGTCTCGGCGCCGTCCTCCGTGACGAAGACCTCGCCGTGCTGGAACGGGCTCATCGTGCCCGGATCCACGTTGATGTAGGGATCCAGCTTCACGAGAGTGACCTTGAGACCGCGCGCTTCGAGGAGCGCACCCAGGGAGGCGGCAGCAATGCCCTTTCCGAGCGAGGACACCACCCCGCCGGTTACAAATATAAAGCGCGTCACGAGGATCCGGCGCCTGCGCTACGACCGGGAGAAGATGATAGCAAACGCCGTGCGTACGGCCTAGCGGCGTGGCCGTCTGCGGCTCCGTACAATACCCCCGCCATGACCTCCCCGAAATCTCTCATCCTGTCTGCGCCGCGGGCCGGAGCCGGCGAGCCCGAACGCTGGCCGCGCCTGCCGGCGGCGGCCTTCGCGCTCGCGCTCGCGGAGCGCGCCGCCGAAGCGCGCGGACCGCTCCTCGCCCTGGTGCCGGACGCGCGCGCGGCCGATGCGCTGGCCGCCGCACTGGGCTTTTTCCTGCCGCGGGACGTTCCGGTCCTCACGATTCCGGAGCGCGAGATGCTGCCCTACGACGTGGTCTCGCCCCCCCGCGAACTCGTCTCGGAGCGGCTGCGTGCGTTGACGCGCCTGCCGGGGCTCGCGTCCGGCGTGGCGATCGCGACGGCCGACCTCGCGCTCGAGCGGCTGCCGCCGCGGGACTGGCTGGCCGGGGCCGGGTTCGAATGCGCGGTCGGCGGGCGCATGGACCCCGACAAACTGCGCGGCGAACTCATCGCGGCCGGCTATGCCGCGGTCGCGGAGGTCCGCGCGCCGGGCGAGTTCGCAATCCGCGGCGGGCTCGTCGACGTGTTCCCCACGGGCACGGAGCAGCCGGTGCGCATCGATCTCTTCGACGAGGAGATCGACACGCTGCGTTACTTCGACCCCGACACGCAGCTCTCGGGCGAACGCATCGAGCGCTTCGGCGTGCTCCCGGCCTGGGAATTCCCCTTCCGCGCGGACGGCGTGCGGCGATTCCGCCAGGCGTGGCGCGCCCGTTTCGCCGGCGACCCGATGGCGAGCGAGGTCTACCAGTCGGTATCCGCCGGGCGCATCCCGGCCGGCATCGAGAGCTGGCTGCCCCTGTTCTTCGACGCCACCGCGACCCTCGCGGACTACCTGCCCGAGGGGACGACAGTCGTGGAAACGGGTGGCTACCGCGAGGCGCTCGCCCATGCCTGGGACCAGATTGCGGAGCGCCACGAGGCCGCGCGCCATGACGTGACCCGTCCCCTGCTCGACCCCGAAGAAGCTTTCGTGCCGCCGGACACCGTCGGCGCCGGCCTCGCCGCATGCAGTCGCATCGAGTTGACCGACGCCGAAGCCGGGCACGTCCGTCCGCTTCCCGAACTTGCCATGAACTCGCGCGCCGACGAGCCGCTCCAGCGATTCATGGACTTCGCCGAGGCCACCCCCGCGGTGCTGTTCGCGACCGAGTCGCCCGGGCGGCGCGAGACCGTCCGGGAACTGCTCGCGCACCGCGGCCTCGACCCGCAGCTGGTCGACGATTGGCCCGGGTTCCGCAACGCGCGCCCGCCCCTGGGCCTCGCCGTCGCCGAACTCGCCGAAGGCTTCACCGTGGAGGAAGCCGGTCTTGCAGTCGTGCCCGACGCGGCCGTGTTCGGCGCGCGCGCGGCCACGCGCCGCCAGCGCCGCCGCCCTGCCCGCGACCCGGCGACGATCATCCGCGACCTGACGGACCTGGCGGAGGGCGCCCCGGTCGTGCACCAGGACCACGGCGTCGGCCGCTTCCAGGGCCTGGTCACGCGCACGGTGGACCAGCAGACCGTGGAGTTCGTGCTGCTCGAATACGCCGATGGGGACCGGCTGTACGTGCCGGTGTCCTCACTCGACCGCCTCTCGCGCTACCTCGGCGCCGACGCCGAGCACGCGCCGCTCACGCGGCTAGGCACCGGCCAGTGGGACCGGGCGCGGCGGCGCGCCGCCCAGCGCGCACGCGACGCCGCCGCGGAACTGCTCGAGCTCTACGCGCGCCGCGAGGCGCGGCCGGGCGTGTCGTTCCAGCTCGACCCGGGCGCCTGGGAACGCTTCTCGCAGGCCTTCCCGTTCGACGAGACACCGGACCAGCACCGCGCCATCGGCGAGATCCTCGACGACCTGACCGGGGACCGGCCCATGGACCGGCTGGTCTGCGGCGACGTCGGTTTCGGCAAGACCGAAGTGGCGCTGCGGGCAGCCTTCGTGGCCGTGCATGCCGGCTACCAGGTGGCGGTGCTCGTCCCCACCACGCTGCTCGCGGACCAGCACTACCGCAGCTTCCTCGACCGCTTCGCCGACTGGCCCGTGCGGGTCGAATTGCTGTCGCGCTTCCGCTCCGCGAAGCAACAGGCGGCGATCCGCGAGTCACTGGCCGACGGCCGCGTCGATATCGTCATCGGCACCCACGGCCTGCTGGGCCGCGAGATCAAGTTCAAGTCGTTGGGCCTGGTGATCGTGGACGAGGAACACCGCTTCGGCGTGCGTCACAAGGAGCGCCTGAGGAAACTGCGCGCCGAGGTCGACATGCTCACGCTCACCGCGACGCCGATCCCGCGCACCCTGTCCATGACGCTCGCCGGCATCCGCGACCTGTCGCTCATCGCGACGCCGCCCGAAGAGCGCCTCCCGATCCGCACGATCGTGAGTCAGTGGCAGGACGCGCAGGTGCGCGACGCGGTGCTGCGCGAAATCCGCCGCGGCGGTCAGGTGTTCGTCGTGCACAACGAGGTGCGCTCGATCGGCGAGCTGGCCGACCGCATCCGCCGGCTGGTGCCGGAGGCGAGCGTGCGCATCGGACACGGCCAGATGGCGGAGCGCGAACTCGAGGCGCTGATGGTGGACTTCTACCACCGCCGCTTCGACGTGCTCGTGTCCACGACCATCGTGGAGAGCGGCATCGACATCCCGACCGCCAACACGATCCTGATCAACAACGCCCATCGATTCGGCCTCGCCCAGCTGCACCAGTTGCGCGGGCGCGTCGGCCGCTCCCACCACCAGGCCTACGCGTACCTGCTCACGCCGCCGGAGGAGTACCTCGGGCGCGACGCCCGGGCGCGGCTCGATGCCGTCGCGAGCATGGAAGAGCTCGGCGCGGGTTTCTTCCTGGCCACGCAGGACCTGGAAATCCGCGGCGCCGGCGCCCTGCTCGGCGACCGGCAAAGCGGGCAGATCGAGGAAGTGGGCCTGGATCTCTACAACCAGCTCCTGGCGCGCGCCGTGGAAACGCTGAAGGACGGCGGCGAGGTTACGGCCGAGGCCGAACTGGACGCGGGCTGCGAGATCGACCTGGGCGAGCCCGCCCTGCTTCCCGCCGACTACGTGCCGGACGTCCACGTACGGCTCGTCCTGTACAAGCGGATCGCCAGCGCGGAGACCGAAGAAGACCTCGAGGCACTCGGCTCGGAACTGATCGATCGCTTTGGCCCGCTGCCCGAATCAGCGCGCCGCCTCCTCTCGACGGCGCGCATCAAGCAGGCGGCGCGGCGCCTCGGCATCACGGCCGTGCGCGCCGGCCCCGACGGCGGGCGTATCGATTTCGGCAGCCGGCCGCGCATCGACCCGGCCGCGCTGGTCGCCCTCGTGCAGCGGGAACCGCGCGTCTACCGACTGCAGGGCGAGAAACGGCTCACGATGCGGCGCGAACTCGAGGACTTCCCCGCCCGTGTGGACGCGATATCCGGCATCCTGGCCGCCATTACGCCGCGCGGCGACGAGCGCTCAGGCTCCCGGGCCTCGGAACGCGCCTAGCTCCCGGGGAGCCGTCTCGACAGGTCCGCCGCCCCGGAAGCCCGCTGCGGATAGAATGCGGGCATCTGCCCCGCACCCGAGTGCCGATGCGTTGCCTTGCCCTCATCACCGCGCTGCTTCTCGCTGCCGCCGCCTCGGCGGCGACGTCCCCGGAGTCCGGGAACGCTCCACCCCCGAACTGGTACCGCGTCCAGGTGCTGGCGTTCCGCTATACCGGCCCCGGGACCGCTCAGGGAGAAACCTGGCCGGCGCATGTCCCCATGCCGGCGCTGAGCGGGGCCCGCTATCCGGGCACCGCGAACGGCGCGGCGTACGCCCGTACGGGAACTCCCGCGAAGGCGATCGCCGCGGCCCGCTCCCGGCTCGCGGCGGCGGCGGGTTATGCCCCGGTTCTGGAAATCGGCTGGCGGCAGCCCGACACGGACGCCGACGACGCCCGACCGGTGAGTCTCGCGCCGCTGCCCGCAAGCGCGCCGGCCGCGGGCAGCCTCGCGGTCGCGCGGGCCGCCGGCGCGCGACGCACGCGGCCCGCGGGCGCCAGCGGGCGCGCGCCGGTGAAGCTGGACGGCACGGCGACGCTTGCCGTGGCCAACGGCAAGCCCCACGTCGCACTCGATCTGCGCCTGTGCGAACCGCCGCCCCCGAACCTGCAGATCCAGGCGCCGGTCGCTGCCACCGCGAGCGCGACGGCCGGAGCGACCGCGGCCACGGCTTTTTCGCTGCTGGCGCCGGCTGCGAGCGCCCCGGTCGCCACGACCGCGGGCCCCGCCGCCCCGGGTCCGCCGCGTCAATGCTTCGCGATGCATCAGCAGCGCCAGGTGAAGCCCGGCCGGCTGGAGTACTTCGACCACCCGGCCTTCGGGGTGCTGGTGCTGGTGACCGAGGTCAGTCCTCCGGCAGCAGCGGCAACAGCGCCTCGAGCAGTGAACGGGCCCGGCTGATCCCCGTCTCCAGGTTCTCCCGTATCTCGGCGTGAATGCCTCCGCCGGGCCCGCGCCCGGCGGCCCAGTTCGCCACCACGGCGCAACTCGCGTACTTGAGTTCCAGTTCCCGGGCCAGCACGGCTTCCGGCATCCCGGTCATGCCCACCATGTCGCAGCCGTCGCGCTCGTAGCGGTCGATCTCGGCCGCGGTTTCGAGCCTCGGACCCTGAGTGGCGCCGTACACGCCGCCGTCCACGGCGTCGAGCCCCGCCCGGCTGCCGGCGGCCAGGAGCAGCTTGCGCAGGTCGGCGTCGTAGGGCTCGGTGAAGTCGATGTGCACGACGTGCTGCTCGTCGAAATACGTGCTCGCCCGCTCGGTCGTGTAGTCGACGATCTGGTGCGGGATGGCCAGGCGGCCGGGCGCCAGGTCCGTGCGGATACCGCCGACGGACGCCACCGCCACCACGCGCGTCACGCCCAGGCTCTTCAGCGCCCACATGTTGGCCCGGTAGTTCACGCGATGCGGGGGGATGGTATGGCCGTAGCCGTGGCGCGCCAGGAAAACGGCCTCGCGGCCGGCCAGCTCGCCATGCGTGATGGGCCCGGACGGCTCGCCATAGGGCGTATAGACCACCTCGCGGCGGGCGATCTGGAGTTCGTTGAGGCGGGTAAGTCCCGTTCCGCCGATAATCGCTACGTGGGGCATCGTCTCCGTCCTGTGTCCTGTGTCCTGTGCCTTGCGGCCCTTCGGCCGCGAACGCGTCCGGTATCAGGGCACCCGCGTTACCGGCGGTGCCCGGGGCCCGGCGCGCATGTCGCGGTTCCCTCGCTCCGGCGGCATCCCGCCTGTTGCAGACCGCTGGCGTGTTCGATGGGGCCCTAGTCGTCCAGGGCGTAGATCGCGGGCAGGTTGCGCCAGTGTCCCCCGCAGTCGAGCCCGCAGCCGACCACGAACCGGTCCGGCACCTCGAGGGCGACCGAATCGGGCCCGGCGTCCACCGAATGCCGCCGGCGCTTGCGGGCAAGCACGGCCGTCAGCACTGTCCCGGCGCCCGCCGTTCGACAGGCGGCGCGCGCCGCCGCCAGCGTCTCGCCCGCGTCGAAGATGTCGTCCAGCAGCAGCACCGTGCGGCCCGCCACCGCCTCGGGGGGGCGGCGGAGCCAGCGCAGTCCGCCGCCGTGGCGCTTGTCCCCGTAGCGCGTGGCATGGATATAGTCGAGTTCGAGGGGCATATCCAGTTCCAGGGTCAGCCACGCCGCGTAGTACAGCGCGCCCTGCATGAGCACCAGGACCAGCGGGTCGCGACCCTCGAGGCGCGGCCGCAATTCGCGCGCCTGGGCACGGATCGCCCGCTGTACGCTCGCCGCATCATGCACCCGTTCGCCCGGGGGCCATGCAATGGCGTTGCGGTCCGTCACGTGCTGTGCTCCCTATTCCAGGTGAAAGCCGTCGTCGCGTTCCAGCGCAGCCAACGCCTCGCGCACGCGCCGCCGGTGTCCGTCCCCGGCCAGGTCCGCCGGGTCGGGCCGCTCGGCGGGCGCGAGCCGGCTGCGCCGCAGGCCGGACGCCGCAGATTCCGGCATCGCTTCGCGCCCGGCAAGTAGGGCGGCGACGGCCGCACGATCGTTGCACACCGGGGCGAGATCGCAGCCGGCGGCGAGCGCGCGACGGACACGCTCTGGCACCAGGCCGGCCACCGATGCCGCGTCCATGCTCAGGTCGTCGGCGATGACGGCTCCCTGGAAACCGTAACGGTCGCGCAGGATATCGTGGACCCAGCGACGCGACAGGCTGGCCGGTTCGGGAGCCACGGCCGGGTAGACGACGTGGCTCATCATGACCCCGGACAGGCCGGCTCCGATCAGCCGCGCGTACGGGCGCAGGTCCGCCAGTTCCAGGTCCGCGAGTTCACGCCTGTCCACGGGGCGCTCCACGTGCGTGTCCTCGGCCACGCCGCCGTGCCCGGGGAAATGTTTGGCGACCGCGTGCATGCCCGCGTCGGCCATGCCACGCGCATAGGCAACACCGAGCTCGGCGACCGCCTCCGGATCGCGGTGGAAGGCCCGATCGCCGATGACCCGGCTGCGTCCCCCCAGATCGACCACGGGCGCGAAGCTGACGTCGGCCCCCAGGGCCAGCATTTCCGCGGCCATCAACCACCCGGCGTCACGGGCCAGTTCCCGCGCCCCGGCACGGTCCCGCTCCCATTGCGCGCCAATCAGCGCGAGCGCGGGGAGCCGGGTGACACCGTCGCGGACACGTTGCACCCGGCCGCCCTCCTGATCCACCGCGATGAGCAGCGGCGGCGTGCGCAGCGCGTGGACGGCCTCTGCGAGGTCGCGCACGCTATCGGCATCCGGGCAATTGCGGGCGAACAGGATGACCCCGCCGACCAGCGGATGCCGCAGCAATTCGCGATCCTCGGCCGTGAGCCTGGTGCCGGCGATATCGACGAGGAGCGGTCCCAGCATCGCGCTAGGCCTCGATCAGGACGCGCGTCCCCGCCGGGACCCGCGCGAACAGTTCCGCGACGTCGGCGTTACGCATGCGCACGCAACCATGGGATCGCGGCACACCCATGGGCTCCTCGTCGGGGCAGCCGTGGATGTAGATGAAGCGCCGCATCGTGTCCACCGTGCCCAGGCGATTGCGTCCCGGCTCCGTGCCCGACAGCCACAGGATGCGCGTGAGGATCCAGTCCCGCTCCGGCTGCGCCGCGTAGAGCTCGCGGGTCAGGACCTCGCCCGTAGGGCGCCGCCCCACGAAGACCGTCCCCAGCGGCGCGCCGTCGCCGATGCGTGCGCGGACCCGGTGGGCGCCACGCGGCGTTCCGCCGCTGCCGTTGCGTTCGCCGGGCCCGTAGCGCGATGTCGAGACGGGGTACCGGCGCGAGGACTCCGGCCCTTCCAGGAGCAGTTCCTGGCGCGACAGACTGACGACGAGGTGTGGTGTGTTCACCCGCGCTCCGCTTCCGGCCAGCGGGACCACGGCCGCGTCGAGAGCGCCGCATTGTAATAGCGGCGCTCATCGGTGACCTCGCGCCCCACCCAAGCGGGCCGCTCGAAGGTCTCGTCCTCGGCACCCAGCTCGATCTCCGCCAGTATCAGTCCCCCGTTGTCGCCAAGGAACTCATCCACTTCCCACTCGTGCCCCGCCACCGGGATCAGGAACCGGCGTTTCTCGATCACCGCACCGGTGCAGAGGCCGAGCAGTTCCCGGGCCTCGTCCGGCGGAATCGCGTATTCGTATTCCCCGTGGGACCGCCCGATCCGATGCTCCTTCACTCCGATCCAGGCGTGCGTGTCGTCCGCCACGCGCACCCGGATCACCGCCCGCTCGGTGAGCGCCAGGTAGCCCTGGCGCAGCAGCCGCGGCGTCGACGCGTCGCGCCTCCAGCCGGCGTCGGCGACCAGGAACTTGCGCTCGATCTCCGTCGGCACGTGCTTCCCCCTCAGGTCCGGCGAAACAGCGCCATTGCCTCGGCGTGGGCGGTCTGCGGGAACATGTCGGCGACACCGGCGGCCTCGAGGGCGAAGCCGGACGACGCCAGTTCCGACGCGTCACGCGCGAGCGTGGCGGGATGGCACGAGACGTAAAGCACCCGGTCCGGGGCGACGCGGGCAAGATCCGGGATCAGGGCGCGCGCGCCGCTTCGGGGCGGATCGAGCATGACGGCGTCGTAGCGGCCTTCGAGCCACGGCGCTCCCGACGGTGCCGCCGCGAGATCCGCAACGTGATGCACGAGGTTGTCAATGCCGTTCGCATCCGCGTTCGCCCGCGCCCGGCGCACCAGGTCCGCCGAGCCTTCGACGGAGACCACTTCGCGCGTGCGCCGGGCCAATGCCAGGCTGAAATTGCCGATCCCGCTGAAGAGATCGAGCACGCGGGCATTCGGCTGCAACTCCAGGCGGTCCACCGCCGCTTCCACCAGTGCCCGGTTGACCGGGCCGTTGATCTGCACGAAGTCGGTCGGCAGGAAATGCAGCACGGCGTCGAAGCGCGGCAGGGCGTAGCCCAGCAGCGCCGGACCGTGCAGGAGTCTCAGCGATGCCGGTCCGCCCGTTTGCACCCAGATGGCGATGTCGTGACGGCGGCCGAAGGCCACCAGCCGCCGGGTATCCGCCGCGCCCGGCTCCTCGAGAATGCGGAAGGCGAGCGCCGCGCCCTCGTCGCCGGCCGCGAACTCCACCTGCGGAATCCGGGCCCGCGCGTCCATGGTCTGTACGAGGCCGGCCAGGAGCTCGGGCAACCGCGGCCCGGGCGGCACCAGCACCGGACACTCGCTGGAATCGGTGATCAGCCGCCCGCCCGCTTCACGGAAGCCGACGACCACCCGCTCCTTCTTGCGGACGTATTTCACGCCCAGGCGTGCCCGCCGCCGGTAGCCGTACGCGGGCCCCTCGATCCGCCGGAAGAGCCTGCGGGGCCTGACGTGGCCGATGCGCGCCAGGACTTCGAGCAGCGAGGCTTCCTTCGCGGCCAGCTGCTCGGCACCGTCGAGATGCTGGAGCCTGCAGCCGCCGCAGACCCCGAAGTGCCGGCAACCCGGCGCGACGCGATCGGCGGACTCGTTGATTACTCGGCCCGCCTTCGCCTCGTCGTAGCGCCGGCGCGTGTGCACCGTCGCCAGTTCCACGGTCTCGCCGGGCAGGGCCCCGCGGACGAACACCGCCTTCCCGTCGCGGCGCGCTACGCCGCGGCCGTCCTGGGCCAAGCTCTCGATCCGCACGGGGGCCGCCTCGGCCATGGCCACGTCAGGGCTCCCAGTTCTCGGCGAATTCCACCAGGTGCGGCCGCTCGGCATCGGCGAGCAACAGGTCCCGCAGGCTGCGCAGCTGCTCGTCATACGCATCCGCATCGAGCCGGCCCCTCACCAGCTGGAAACGGAGCCACAACAGGTAGGTGTTCAGGACGTCCGTCTCGCAATACGCGCGGATCGCGTCGGTTTCGCCCGCCAGCCAGGCGTCGGCCACCTCGCTGCCGTCCATCCCCGCCTTGCCGGGCAATCCCAAAAGGCGCGCCATCTCGTCCAGGGGCACGGCCCCCCGCGGCTGGAAATGCGCGAGCACGTCCATGAGATCGACATGCCGCCAGTGATAGCGCGACACGTAGTTGTTGAACCGGAAGGTCGAATCCTCGTCGCCGAGTTCCCAGTACATGCGCGCCGGGATGCCGTGACGCAGGGCCCGGTACGAAAGCACCGGGAGGTCGAATCCGCTTCCGTTCCACGAGACCAGCGTCGGGCGGTAGCGCTCCAGACCGTCGTAAAAGCGGCGGATGAGTTCCCCCTCGGGCGAGTCCGCCCGGCCGAGGGACCACACGCGGACGCCGTCGCTCGTCGCGAGTACGCACGAGATCGCCACCACCCGGTGCAGATGCGGGGCCAGGAAGTCGTGACCGACCTTCTGCCGGCGCAACTGCCGCATGGCCCGCATCACGTCCGCGTCGGGCAGCCCGTCGAGTCCGTAGAGGCGGCGCCCGCCGGCCACGTCGGGGACGGTCTCGATGTCGAAGGCCAGGACGGACACGGCCTACGCCGCCCGGCCGCGCCGCGCGCGCAGCGTCATCCCGCCACCCTGCACGAGCGGGGGCCGTCGCCGTGGCTGCGGCGTCTTCGAAACGGGTATCGACATGATCGGAACTCCCCGGCGGGTCTCGGGAGAGGGACGGTATCGACGGGACTTGAGCCTTCCCCGGGGCGCCACGTGCGCCTCTGCCCCCCGCCAAACGCCGCTCGAAAGTGTACCATTCGCCTATCCTGCCGTCGGGAAGTAGAGGCCGTGCCGCAGGGGCTGCGTCAGCGCCTGACAACCAACGCCGTCTTGCCAGCCGTGATCGCGGTGCTGGCCCTTGCGGCCGGCGCGGCCTGGCTGCAGGCGTACGTCGTTCGCCAGAGCGCCCGCGACGCGGCCCGGATCGCGGCCAACGCCCTGGCACATCGGATCGTACCGGCCGATTCCGACCCGCTCAACCTGTCTGGCGGTCCGCCTGTCGGCGGGGCGCTGATCGAGGCCCGGGTGCTCGACGCCGGGGGCGCCGTGCGGGCGCAGGCGAACGCTCCCCCCGACCCACCACCCGATACCGTCACCTACCTCGTGCGAAAGCTCGGCGCCGCCATGCTGGGCCCGGGCGCACTGAATGCGGAGACGGCCGTGCCCGGAGCCCCGGCCCTGCGCGTGAGCGTGCGGCTGCGGCCGGCGCCCTGGCTGCAACGGGCCGGCCTCGGGGTCGCGGTCGCCGCGGCCGCCGCGCTGGCCGCGATCATGCTCGCCCTGGCCCTCGGACTCGGCCTCTCGGCGCGCACGGTCAGCCGCCTCCGGGCGGCCTCGCGGCAGGTCGCCCGGATGGCGCGCGGCGAAACGGTCGAGCTGCGTCCCCCCCGCCGCCGCGACGAGCTGGCCCTGCTCGAGACGGATCTGAACCGCCTCGCCACCGGCGTGCGGCGCACGCAGGAGCGCCTCGACAGCGAGATCGACGACGCCACGGCGGCTCTCCAGCAAAGCCTCGAGGAGCTGGAGGCCAAGAACGCGGAACTGGACCTCGCGCGCCGCCGGGCTCTGGACGCGGGCACCGCCAAGAGCGACCTGCTCGGAATGCTCAGCCACGAGCTGCGGACCCCTCTCAATGCCATTCTCGGCTATGCACGGCTGCTGCACAACGACCCGCTGACGGAGTTCCAGAGGCAGTCGCTGGGCACCATCACCGGGGCGGCGCGGACGCTCACGCGCCTGCTCGACGGCATGCTCAACCTCGCCCGTGCCGAAAGCGGGCTGACCGAGGTGGAACGGCGCCCGTTCGACCTGATTTCCCTGGTGGACGACACACTGACGCTGTTCGCCCCGCGGGCCTACGCCAAGCGGCTGGACCTGATCGCGGACTGCGGCGGGCGCCGCGGCCTGCCGGTACTGGGCGACCCGATCCGCGTCCAGCAGGTGCTGTCCAACCTCATCGGCAATGCGCTGAAATACACGCCGCGCGGGCGCGTGAGCGTCCACCTGGACATGCGCTCGCTGGGTAGCAACCGGCTCCTGATGCGCCTGCACGTCCGCGACACCGGTCCGGGCATCGCGCCCGCCAACCGTTCGCGCATCTTCGAGCGCTTCCAGCGTCTGGAAGAGTCTTCTTCGCTGCCCGGCGAAGGCCTGGGACTTGCCATCAGCAAGAAGCTCGTCGACGCGATGAACGGCCATATCGAGATCGCCGACGCTCCCGGCGGTGGCTCGGAGTTTCGGGTGAGCCTGCCGCTGGCGCGCGCCTCGGCCTCCCGGCGGGACACGCCCGAGCCGGCGGTACGGAAGGCCCTCGTCTGGGACGCGGATCCCGTCTGCCGCACCGCCCTGGCCAACCGCCTCCGCGCCGCCGGCATCGAGCCGCTGGTGGCCCGCGGACGCTCGCAGCTCGCGGCAGCTCTCAAGGAGCAGTCGGGCGACTGCGACACGCTGATCCTGGGGCTGTCGCCCGGCGAAGCCGTCCCCGTCCATGCCGCCACCTCGAAACGGCTCCTGGTGCTCGCATGCAGCCTGCCGGCCGCCGGACCGCCGGGCGTCGCGGTGGCGCCGAAGTGCCTCGGACAGGCTCGTCTCGAAGCCATGCTGGGCGAACGCGAGGCCGGGGAACGGTCGGGGACCACGGTTCGCCTGAGCCCGCGCCTGTGGCGGATGCTGTGCGAGGACACGCCGGCCGACCTGGCCCGGCTCGCGGAGGCCCTGCGGGCGGGCCGGACCGGCGAGGCGCGCGCGGCCACCCATCGCATCCGCGGCACCGCGGCCTTCGTGCACCTGCGTGCCAGCGAGCGGGCCGCGCGCGTGCTCGAGGAAGCACTCTCGCACGACCAGCCGGAGATGCGGGTGACCTGGGACCGCCTCGCCCGGCTCGGCCGTACCCTGCTGGCCGATCTGCGCCGCACCGCCCCGCCGGAGGCGCAGCAATTGCTGGTCGGCTGGCGCATCCTCGTGGTGGAGGACAACCGCCTCAACGGTGAGCTGCTGGCCCGGCACCTGGAGGCCTACGGCGCCAGCGTGACGCATGCGTTGAGCGCCGACGAGGCCCGCAACGCCGAGGGCCCGTGGCACGCGATCCTCGTCGACGTGCAACTCGGGCCGTTCGACGGCATCCAGACGGGCGAGCACCTGCGGGGACGATTCCCGAGCGCGGTGCTCATCGCGCAGAGCGCGGACACCCAGCCGCTCACGCGCCGGCGCGCCAGAGCCGCGGGATTCACGGACTACCTCACCAAACCCCTGGACCTGGAGTCGCTCCCGGAGCGCCTGCGCATGCTGAGGCGCGGCGAATCGCCGGCCTCGGCGCGCCACTCGGCGTGAGGCCCGCGAACCGGATCAGCGCCTGAGCATCACGCAGACCGCAAACACGATCCCGGCGTCGTCGGTGAGGCTGATATGGGTCGCGCCGCCGCCGCGCTCGGCCACGAACGCTGCCCCGCCCTCGGAAAACCCGACCTCGGGGCGACCCAGCGGGTCCGGCACCATCCGCACGTCGTGCAGGGTCATGCGGGGACAGAACCCCGTTCCGAGCGCCTTGACCACGGCCTCCTTGGCGGAGAAATGCATGGCCAGGAAACGCGCCGGGTCGTTCGTCTTCCGGAAACGCTCGGTCTCGTCGTCCGTCAGGATATGGCTCACCGCACGTTCGCCCCACCGGTCCCACAACCGGCGCATGCGCGCCAGCTCCAGGACATCCGTTCCGATGCCGTAAATCATCCCTGGAGCGGCCCCTCGCGAAGCAGCGCCTTCATCTCCCGCACGGCCGCTTCCATCCCGGAGAAAACGGCCCGCGCGACGATGGCATGGCCGATGTTGAGCTCGGCCAGGCCGGTGAGCCCGAGTACGCCCCGGACGTTGCGATAATGCAGGCCGTGACCGGCATTCACGACGAGCCCGGCTTCGTGTGCCTTATAAGCTGCATCGTGCAAGCGCTTGTTTTCCCGTTCCATTTCGGCGTCGTTTTCCGCGTCGGCGTAACGTCCCGTGTGCAGTTCGACCACCGGCGCCCCCACCTCCGCGGCGGCTGCGACCTGGGCCGGATCGGGATCGATGAAGAGCGACACGCGCACGCCCGCCTCCGAGAGTTTCCGGACCACGTTCCGGTAACGCCCGGGCTCGGCGGCTACGTCGAGGCCGCCCTCGGTGGTCAACTCTTCACGGCGCTCCGGAACCACGCAGGCGTCGGGCGGCGCGACCTCGCAGGCGATGTCGATCATCTCCGGCGTCGCGGCCAGTTCCAGGTTGAGCTTGGTCGCGAGGAGTTCGCGCAGCAGGCGCACGTCGCGCTCGCGGATATGGCGCCGGTCCTCGCGCAGGTGCACGGTGATCCCGTCGGCGCCCGCGTCCTCCGCGGCCAGGGCCGCCCGCACCGGGTCCGGGTAAGGCGTGCCGCGCGCCTGGCGCAGCGTGGCCACGTGGTCGACGTTCACTCCCAGCGCTATTTCGCTCATGGCTTCTGTCCTTCGCTCTGTGTCACGGCGCGGGCCACCTGCAGCGTACGCAACGGGCGCGCACCCAGGTGCGCTTCGATAATCGCCCGGAAGATGCCCGCGGCGGCATCCAGGACCCCCGCGTCCCCGTAGCGCTCATGCGCGATCGCGGCCAGCACCTGTCCCGGATACCCCTCGGCCGCGGCCACCGGCCCGCGGTCGGGATCGTACCGATACCGGCCCTCCGGCTCCAGTGCCACCCCCGAGGCATCGCGCTCCAGCGGCGGCAGGAAGCCCAGCAGTCGGATCAGGCGCCCCTCGAAGCGCCGCACGGCCGGGGCCGGCTCGGGCCGCAGGACACCCAGCGTATCGCTGTACAGGGCGTAGACCTCCGGAGCCGGATCGTCGCGCGGGAGCAGCCGCAGCGCCAACTCGTTCAGGTAGCAGGCGGCCAGGAAGGCGCTGCCGGTGAAGCGGTACTCGGCCCCGGCCCGCTCGGCGCCGGTCAACGTGGCCAGCTCCCCGCCCTGCCGGAACGACAGGAGCAACGGCGCGAACGGCGCCAGCGCCATGCCGCCCCGCCGCGGCCGGCGCGCTCCGCGCGCCACGACCCCGACCCGGCCGTGGTCCCGCGTCAGCACTTCCAGAATCAGGCTGGTCTCGCGGTAGGGGTAGCGGTGGAGCAGCCAGGCGGGTTCAAGCTGGACGCGCGCCCGCGTCGTCATTGCCCGAGACCCATTGCGCCAAGCAGGCGCTCGTCCTCGTTCCAGCGCGGGCGCACGCGCACCCACAGACGCAGCATGACCTTGCCGCCGTACTCGGCTTCCAGGGCGCGCCGGGCGGCGGTGCCGATGCCCTTCGCCATGCGGCCGCCCGCTCCGATGACAATCCCTTTCTGACTTTCGCGCGCCACCCAGATCACCGCATCGATCTCCCGGTGTCGCTCCTGCTCTTCCCAGCGCTCGATGGTGACGTACGTCGCATAAGGCAGCTCGGCGCCCAGTCGCTCGATCAGGGCTTCCCGCACCGTTTCGGCCGCCCGTTGCGCGGCGTCCTGGTCGGTGATCTGGTCCGCCGGGAAAAGCTGCGGCGACTCCGGCAGCAGGCGGGCGAGTTCGGGCACCAGGCCTTCGAGGTTGTCGCGGCGGCGCGCGCTGATCGGAACCACGGCGGCGAAATCGTGGCGGGCGGACGCCTCCTCGATCATGGGCAGCACCCGGCCCCGGGGCCGCACGCGGTCCACCTTGTTGAGCACGATGACGGCGGGCAGGCCCGTTTCCCGCACCAGCTTCAGCGCGCGCTCGTCGTCGTCCTCCCAGCGGCCCGCTTCCGTGACCAGCATGAGCGCGTCCGCTTCCTCGGCAGCGCGACGAGCGCCGGCGTTGAGCGCACGGTTGAGCGCTCGTCCACCGCCGGGATGCAGGCCCGGGCTGTCGACCAGCACGACCTGGCAGTCGGGACGGGTGACGACCCCGAGCAGACGCCGGCGGGTCGTCTGGGGCCGCCGGGAGACAATTGCCACCTTGCTCCCCACCAGCGCGTTGACCAGCGTGGATTTGCCCACGTTCGGCCGGCCCACGACGGCAACGAACCCGGCCCGGAACGGCGTCGGCGAAGTCATCGCGGCATCCTCTCGAGGACGGCGGCGGCCGCGGCCTGTTCGGCGCGGCGACGGCTCCGGCCCGTCCCGCTGCCCGCCAATCCGAGTTCCTCGACCCGGCATTCGGCCTGGAACTCACGCGCGTGCTCCGGGCCGCCGGCGGCCACGATCCGGTAGTCGGGGAGCGGCAGCCCGCGGCCCTGAAGCACTTCCTGCAGGCGCGTCTTGGGGTCCTTGAGCTCGTCGGGGTGCGGGAGCTGTTCCAGGCGCTCCGCGAAGAGTCGTCTCACGGCATCGCGTGCCGCGGGGTAGCCGCCGTCCGAAAAGACCGCCCCGATGGCCGCCTCGAGTGCATCTTCCAGGATCGAGCGGCGCTGGAAGCCACCGCTGCGCTTTTCGCCCGTTCCCAGCTCGAGGGCGGCGCCGAGGTCGATCGCGCGGGCCACCGACGCCAGCGACTCGCGGTTGACGAGGCTTGCGCGCATGCGGGTCAGGTCGCCCTCCTCGAGTTCCGGACGGAGTTCGTACAGGGCCTCGGCGATTACGAGCCCAAGCACCGCGTCACCCAGGAATTCCAGGCGTTCGTTGCTGGGACCGCGGGCGCTGCGGTGCGTCAACGCCGCCTCGGCAAGGCCGGGTTCCGCGAAATGGTGCCCCAGCCTTTGTTCCAGCTCCCGGGCCGGCTCAGTATTCCTGTGCACGTTTCACCGTCATCGAGCGGTGGACGTGGATCGTGAAACCGAGGTTGCCGATGAACGGCGTGCGAATCCGGTGATCGATCGTGATGGTCATGGTCCCGCCGCTTTCCTTGATCTTGAACTCCCGCAGGCTCACGTCGCTGTCGATGTCGTTGACCGACAGTTGGCTGGCCAGCTCGCTGCGAACCGCCGCGGGCGACTTCGACCGCGCCGTGTCACGGACGGAGTGCAACGTCGAGCCGATTTCCCCGGCCTCCATGTATGCCGGAATCAGGCGGGCCGCTGCGAGAACGAAAATCCCCGCCACCACGAGCACGGCCAACCACGCGATGAGCGTCATGCCGCGCTGGCGGCCGACCCCGATTGGTCCCGAGTTGAGTCTCGACATCATGGCCCTACTCCCCGCTGCGCCTCCGCGGCCTGCGACTCGTCAGTACAGCAGCGTACCGATGCGACTCCAGAGCGGCCAGTGCGTCCACCCCTGGAAATTGAAGAACACCAGCACGGCCTTGCCGACGAGGTCCTTCTCCGGCACGAAGCCCCAGTAGCGGCTGTCGTCCGAATTATCGCGATTATCGCCCATCATGAAGTACTTGTGCGGGGGCACCTTCCAGGTGCCGCACTGGGTGGGACGAGTCGGGCGTATGAGGATGCCGTGTTTCACGACGCCTCCCCCGTCGCGCGGCAGCGATTCGTTCCAGAGCTGCGCGCCGCGCGCAATTTCCAGGGCGCCCTCGCCGGGATAGTCCCCGACCCGCTTGCGCGCCACCGGGTGACCGTTGATGAGCAGCTTGTTGCCGCTGCACGTGTAGGTGATCGTGTCGCCCGGCAGCCCGATTACTCGCTTGATGAAATCCACGCTCGGATTCTTGGGAAAGCGGAAAACCACGACATCGCCCCGGTGAACCTTGCCCGTGGAAAGCACCTTGGTGTGGGAAAGCGGCAGCCGTAGCCCGTAGGAGAACTTCTCGGTCACCACGAAGTCGCCGATCAGCACCGACGGCATCATGGATCCGGACGGGATATGGAACGGCTCGGCCACGAAGCTGCGCACGAGCAGGATCGCAAGCACGAACGGAAAGAACCCGCGGCACGTCTCCACGAGCCAGCGCCAGTTCCCGGGCAACGCCTTCTCGCGCCGCTTGAGCACCCAGCGCCTGAGCACGACGTCGGCGAGCCACACCACACCGGTTCCCGCCGTGAGCAGGAGGATGATCAGCGCGAAGATATCGTTCATCCGGAAAACCCCTGTCGCTATTGTTTGTGCTGGGACTGCAGCACGGCCAGAAACGCCGACTGCGGGAGCTCCACCTTGCCCACGCGCTTCATCCGCTTCTTGCCTTCCTTCTGGCGCTCGAGCAGCTTGCGCTTGCGCGATACGTCGCCACCGTAGCACTTGGCGGTAACGTTCTTGCGCAGCGCCTTGACCGTGGAGCGAGCGATGATCTGGTTGCCGATGGCCGCCTGCACGGCTACTTCGAACATCTGGCGGGGAATGAGTTCCTTGAGGCTTTCCACGAGCGCGCGGCCGCGCATGTAGGCGTTCTCGCGGTGCACGATCAGCGACAGCGCGTCGACCCGCTCTCCGTTGATCATCACGTCGAGCCGGACCAGGTCCGCCTCGATGAACTCGGCCGGTCCGTAGTCAAACGACGCGAAGCCGCGGCTCGCGGACTTGAGCCGGTCGAAGAAGTCAAGCACCACTTCGGCGAGCGGCAGGTCGTAGGTCAGGCTCACCTGGCCGGTGTGGTACATCATGTTGCGCTGTACGCCGCGCTTTTCCTCGCACAGTCCGATCACCGCCCCGACGTACTCGTGCGGCGTCAGGATCGAGGCCCGAATCACCGGTTCCTCGATCACCTCGATCTCGTTGCGCGGCGGCAGCGCCGAGGGGTTGTCCACCGGATAGACCTCGCCGTCCGAGGTGGTCACGCGATAGACCACGGACGGCGCGGTCGAGATGAGGTCGAGCCCGTATTCGCGTTCGAGCCGCTCCTGCACGATCTCCATGTGCAGCCGGCCGAGGAAGCCGCAGCGGAACCCGAACCCGAGTGCGCCGGACGTCTCCGGCTCGTAGGAGAGCGCCGCGTCGTTCAGGCGCAGCTTGGAGAGCGCCTCGCGCAGGTCCTCGAACTGCGACGCGTCCGAGGGAAAGAGCCCGGCGAATACCCGGGGCAGCATCGGCGCGAACCCCGGCAACGGGGCGGCGGCCGGTTGGTCGGCCCGGGTGATCGTATCGCCCACCGGAGCCCCGTCGATCTCCTTGATGCCGGCGATGACGAAGCCCACTTCGCCACACTCCAGCCGCTTCTTGTCCGTCATGCGCGGTGTGAAGCAGCCCAGGCGCGTGGCCTGCCAGAGCCCGCCCGTGGACATCACCTGGATGCGGTCCCCCGCCGCCAGGGAACCCGCCTTGAGCCGAACCAGCGACACGACGCCCACGTACGGGTCGAACCAGGAGTCCATGATCAGCGCCTGCGTGGGCGCATCGGGGTCCCCCACGGGCGGCGGCACCCGTTCCACCAGGGCCTCGAGCAACTCCGGGATGCCGGCTCCGGTCTTGGCGCTCACGCGCAGCGCGTTGCGCGCCTCAATGCCGATGAGGTCCTCGATCTCGGCCGCAACGCGCTCCGGCTCCGCCGCCGGCAGATCGATCTTGTTCAGCACCGGGATGACCTCGAGGCCCTCCTCCACCGCGCTGTAACAGTTGGCCACGCTCTGCGCCTCCACGCCCTGCGAGGCGTCGACGATCAGCAGTGCCCCCTCGCAGGCCGCGAGCGAGCGAGAAACCTCGTAGGCGAAGTCCACGTGGCCGGGCGTGTCGATCAGGTTGAACTGGTAGGTTTCGCCGTCGCGCGCCGGGTACTCGAGGCGCACGCTCTGCGCCTTGACCGTGATACCCCGCTCACGCTCGATGGCCAGCGAGTCGAGCACCTGCGCCGCCATCTGGCGCTCGGCCAGCCCGCCGCAGCGCTCGATCATACGGTCCGCCAGGGTCGACTTGCCGTGGTCGATGTGGGCGATGATCGCGAAGTTGCGGATCCGCTGCATGCGGCTCCCGCGCGTGAAAGGACCGTGAATTATACCGACGCGGCCCCGGCCTCAGTGAGTGCCCACCGCCTGGGCCCGCGGGGCGGAGACCTTCACGCCGTGAGCGATGCTCGAGACGGTGGCGAACGGCACCGCGCCCATCGCCGTCACCGCGAAGCCCCGCTCGACCCGCCCCACGGCGTGGATCGAGCCGATCGAGGTGCCCCCGACCAGCGAGCCGCCGTTGTCCCGGCGCCGCGCGACGAACACCGAAACGGTGGACACGCCGTCGCTCAGCACCACGTGCGTGACCGGCGCGCGGTTGCCCGGGCCCGCCTCGCAGCTCGTGTGCACCCGGTGGAAGCCGGGCGGCAACTCCGTAAGCTTGAGGTGGCCTCCATGCGCCTCGCCGGGGCAGGCCGTCGACGAGGCGAGCGTCGGGCCGCTCGCCGCATGCCGCACAAGACTCATTGCCTTGGGGCCGATGTCGGTCCGCGCCGTCGCCGCGTCGATCGGCTGCACCGTGGTAAAGAAGGAACGCTCCAGAACCTTGCCGTGCCCGCTCACGAGCTCGGAACGCAGCGGCAGGCCCGTGTCGTCGCTGATCCACACCCGATAACCGTAGCGCCAGCCGTCACGCGGCACCAGTTCCACCAGGCGCGATTTGTGGCCGGCCACACGGCTCCAGCCGCCCAGTTCGAACCGGTACACGTGCTTGAGCTGAGGGATCGGGGCGTCCGTCGCGGGCGGGAAAGGCAGCGGCGACGCGCTGCCCGCCATGCCGTGCACGACGAAGCTGGAGCCGTCCGGGCGGAGCCGCACCGCGACCCGCGGCCCGCGCACGATCTCGCGCGGGGGCCCGGAGAGTGCGGAGAGCCGCGCGTAACCCGCGGCGCAGACGACGACGTGGTATGCCATGGGCTGGCCGGTGCCCATGTACACGATCGTGCCCTGGTAGCTCTGCCCCTGGAGGGTGTGCTGCATCCGGCCGAACCACGCCTCCGGCGACCCGCTCGCGAGCGCCGCAGCCGGCAAGCCCAAGGCCAGAATGAACAGTGCCGCTCGGCTGCGTCTCGTCATGAGGGCCGGCCGCGGCATCAGTGCCTATAGGGCTCCCGTCCGCCGCCGCCCGGAGCGCCGCCGGCCGCACCGGCCGTCGCCGTGCTGGACCCGTTCTCGCTTGCGAGCCCCTGAGGCGTGACGCCGTAAGGGTCATGCATCAGGAGGTAGCGGTTGAGCTCCGAGCGCACCGGCGACGGGGCCTGGCGCCAGTTCACATGCACGCTGTCGCCGCCCTGGTGGTTGACGCCGCCGGGCGTGAACACCTGCCCGGTGCCGATCTGGCGGGAGATGAGCGCACCGGCCAGGCCGGCCAGGCCGAGCACCGCCACGGCCGCCGCCACGGTGCCGAAGCGCCGCAGCGATCGCCGCCGGGGACGTTGCTCGTCCAGCGCCCGCCCCACTCGCGGCGCCAGGTCCTGCGCGGAACCCGGCGCGAGCTGGTCGCGAAGCGCGTCGCCGATGACGTGGTAGGCATGCCAGGAATCGGACAGCTCACCGCTGGCCGCGATGCGCTTGACGAGCAGTTCGCATTCCTCGGCCGGCAGTTCGCCGTCCATGAAGCTGGAGAGCTGTTCTCGAAGAAGGTCACTCATAGGGGCCTCACTCCAGGAGGGGCTTGATACGCTTGGCGATGGCATCCCGGGCGCGGAAGATCCGCGAGCGCACCGTCCCGACCGGGCAATCCATCGCCTCTGCGATAGCCTCGTAACTCAGGCCTTCAATCTCTCTGAGCAGGATTGCACGCCGAAGTTCCGGGGGAAGTTCCTCAATGGCGCTGCTGATGGTCTGCTTGAGCTCCTCGGTGTAGAGGAGCCGCTCGGGGCTCGATACATCCGTCATCTTGCGCTGCACCTCGCCGAGCTCCGGATCGTCCACGTCCAGCCCGCCCTCGACGGGATTGCGGGTGGCGGCACCGATCGCATTTTTCGCCGCGTTGACGGCGATCCGGTAAAGCCAGGTATAGAACGCGCTGTCGCCCCGGAAGCCGTGGATGGCACGGTAGGCGCGTATGAACACTTCCTGGGCGACGTCCATGGCCTCTTCGGGGTCCCGCACGTAGCGCGAGACGAGCTTGAGCACCCGCTGCTGATACTTGAGCACAAGGGCGTTGAAGGCGGCGCGGTCGCCTGCCTTTACCCGCTCGACCAGGAGCCGGTCTGCCTCAGCCTTGGACGTGCCGGACACGGTTGCGGTAACTGCCGTCATGTAGGAATCGGACCATGACAAGTCGGATTGGTTCTCCGCGAGTTTCTCTCGCCTTCATTCTATGGAATCCGGCAAGCCCCCGCCCGGCATCAGGCTGTGGCCGCTTCCAGCTTCGCCACCGCACCGGGCGGCAACTCCGTCCAATGCCCCTGCCGCAGGTTGCGCGGCAGGTCCACCGGCCCGTAGCCGATCCGCCGCAGCCGGCTGACTTCCACCCCGACCGCCGCGAACAGGCGCCGCACTTCCCGGTTCCTGCCCTCCGCGAGACTCACGCGGTACCAGCAGTTCGTACCCCCGGCACTGCCCATGCGCACGCACTGGTCCAGCCGCGCCGGACCGTCCTCCAGCGCCACGCCTTCGCAGAGTTGCCTCAGGGCCTCCGCTGAGGGCTCGCCGTGCACGCGGACGATGTAACGCCGCTCGACGGCATGACGCGGGTGCATGAGCGCGGCCGCCAGGTGTCCGTCCGTGGTCAGCAGCAGCAGTCCGGACGTGGCGACGTCGAGCCGCCCTACCGCGACCCAGCGTCCACCCTTCACGGGCGGCAACGCCGCGAACACGCGGCGGCGGCCCTCGGTGGCACGGCGGCTCACGACCTCGCCCGGCGGCTTGTTGTAGGCGATTACGCGACGCGGCGCCATCGTCGCGGGCAGGCGCAGCGGCTTGCCGTCGAGCATCAGCCGGCTCGCCGGCGTCACCCGTTGCCCGCCCTTGAGCCGGCGGCCGTTCGCGGACAGGCGCCCATCGTCGACCCAGCGGGCCACCTCGCGCCTGGAGGCTACTCCCAGGCGCGACAGCAGCTTCTCCGGTCGTTCCGGGCCCTCAGTCGCGAGGCGCCTGCTCGTCCGTTTCTTCGGATGCCTCGTCTTCGCCATCGGTAACCTTGTCTTCGGGCGCCCAGGGTCCGTGCACCACTTCCCCGCCGCCGCTGCCGTCGTCGTTTGCCGGTTCGCCGTCCGTCTCCCGGTCCGCCGGTTCGTCCCCGGCGGCGCCTTGCGGCGCTTCGGACTCGTCCGCGCCGAGCGGCAACTCGGGCTCGAAGTCCGACAGTTCCCGGATTTCGGCCAGGGTCGGGAGCTCCTCCAGGCTCGCAAGCCCGAAGTAATCCAGGAAGACGCGCGTGGTGCCGTACAGGGCGGGTCGTCCCGGCGCGTCGCGATGCCCGACGACCCGGATCCAGCCACGTTCCGACAGCGTGCGGATGATCTGGGTGTTCACCGTCACCCCGCGCACCTGTTCGATCTCGGGCCGCGTGATCGGCTGGCGGTAGGCGATCAGCGCGAGCGTTTCCAGCAGCGCGCGCGAGTAGCGCGCGGGCCGTTCCACCCAGAGCCGGCTGACCCACGCCGCATAGGCCTCGGGCACCTCGATGCGGTAGCCGCCGGCCAGCTTGCGGATTTCCAGCGGCATGTCCCCGATGCGCTCCTGCGCGCGCTCCAGCGCCTCCTCCAGGTCCTTCGTCTCCGGGCGCGGCACGTCATCCCCGAGCTCGAACAGGCCCGCGAGCTCGTCCAGCGGCAGCGGCCGGTCGGCCGCGAAGAGCGCGGCCAGCAGGATCTCCTCCAGCGCCGGCATCGTTTCAGTCATCGTCACCCTCTCCGGTGGTTTCGTCGCTTTCGTACTGCGGCTGCTCGCTCGCTTCGGCCTCGGCTTCGTCGTCGCTCAGCCCCCGCGAGTTGATGTAGATGGGGGCGAACACCCCCGCCTGCGTGACGTTGGCGAACCCCGTGCGCACGAGTTCCAGCAGCGCCAGAAAGCTCACCACGACCCCGTCGCGGCCCTCTTCCCGGCCCAGCAGGGAGCCGAAGGTCACGTAGACGCCCTGGCGCAGCCGCGACAACATGTCGCTCATGCGCTGGCGGATCGAGATGGGCTCGAGGCTGATGCGGTGCTGCGTGTAAAGCGCGGCGCGACGCATGACGTCGCCGAAACTCCGCACCAGGCTCTCGAACTGCACTTCCGGGGTAATCCGGATGACGCGGCGCCCCGCGAGCCGCAGCATGGCCGGGAACCGGTCGCGCCCCACGCGCGGCAGCGAGTCGAGGTCCTCCGCGGCCTGCTTGTAGCGCTCGTACTCCTGAAGCCGCCGGACGAGCTCCGCGCGCGGGTCCTCCTCGTCGCCCTCCTCGGTCTCCTCGGGCCGCGGCAGCAGCATCCGCGACTTGATTTCCGCAAGCATCGCAGCCATGACCAGGTACTCCCCCGCCAGATCGAGACGCAGTTCGTGCATGAGGTCGATGTAGCTCATGTACTGGCGCGTGATCTCGGCGATCGGGATGTCGAGGATGTCCAGGTTCTGCCGCCGGATCAGGTACAGCAGGAGATCCAGCGGCCCCTCGAAGGCCTCGAGGATGACCTCCAGCGCGTCGGGCGGGATATAGAGGTCCCGCGGCAGCGCCGTGAACGGCTCGCCCTGCACGCGGGCGAACGGGAGATCGCCCTGCGAGCCCGGCTGCGGCGGGTGTTCGGTGTTGTCGGCTTCGCTCGTCTCGCTCATCACATCAACGCCTGGAGAAGCGCGAACAGACCGCCCGCCGGGATGCCGGCGAACAGCGCGAAGAAATGCATGCACGCGACCATGACCGGGAACAGGATCGCGTTGAGCACATGCGTGAGCAGCAGGATCACGATGATGACCAGCCCGAAGGGTTCGATGCGGTCGAATTTCGCCGAGATCCGCGGCGGCAGCAGGCTGCTCAATACGCGCCCGCCGTCGAGAGGCGGCAGCGGCAGCAGGTTGAAGACCATCAGGATCACGTTGATGAACACGCCTGCCACGCCCGCCAGGGCCACCGGCTCGCCGATCGGCGGCGCGCTCGGCATGAGCCCGTAGCCGATCCGCACCACCAGGGCCCAGAAGACGGCCATCAGGAAGTTCGCGAACGGTCCGGCCGCCCCGACCAGTGCCATGTCGCGGTGCGGATTGCGCAGGTTGCGCACGCCGATGGGCACCGGCTTGGCCCAGCCGAAGAGGAAGCCGCCCGGAAGCAGCAGCATGGCCAGCGGCACCGCAATCGTGCCGATCGGGTCCACGTGCCGGAGCGGGTTGAGCGTCAGCCGGCCGACCATCTTTGCCGTCGGGTCGCCCAGGCGATAGGCGATCAGCCCATGGGCCACCTCGTGCAGGGTGATCGCGAATATGACCGGTACCGCCCAGATGGCGATCTTCTGGGCAATGTTGAGATCGAGCATGCGCTCCCCGTTGATTCGGCCGGCAGGGGCCGCGCAAGCGGCGAAGTGCTCGCGCCCCCGCGGTTCTGGTCCTGTCCGGGGCATTCTATACGCTGAAGCGGGCCCCGGCGCCCCGCTCTCGCGCTCCGGCGGCGGCCGGCCTCGCGGGGCGCTCCGCTCAGGCCGGCTCGGCCCAGTCCCCCACCGGCCCGCGCCCCCGGCGCAGCAACTCGACCCGGTCCGAGGTAAGCCGCAGGACCGTGGTCGGCTCGCCCGGCGTCGGACCGCCGTCGAGGATGAGATCGAGCGCATTGCCGTACGCGAGCGCCACGGCGTCGGCATCCGCCAGGGGCTCGAGATCGTCGGCGTCAATGACGGTCGCGGTCATCAAAGGGGCGCCGAACGCCTCAAGCAGCGCCCGTGCGACCGTATGGTCCGGCACGCGGATGCCGATCGTCTTGCGTTTGGCGTGCATGAGGCGGCGCGGCACCTCCCGGGTGGCCGGCAGGACGAACGTGTACGGGCCGGGCGTCAGCGTGCGCAGCAGGCGGTAGGCCGGGTTGTCCACGCGGGCGTACGTGGCGATCTCCGACAGGTCGCGGCAGAGCAGCGTGAACGGGTGATGCCGGTCGGTACCGTGCAGGCGCCGCAGGCGTTCCGCCGCGGCCTTGTCTCCGAGCCGGCAGCCCAGCGCATAGGTGGAATCCGTCGGATAGGCGACGACACCACCGGCGCGGAGCACCTCGACCGCACCGGCAATCAGGCGTTTCTCCGGCGTCACGGGGTGCAGCCGGACGATCTCTCCGCGTGGCATGGCGTCTCCGCGAACTGGGTCCGGCCCTTATCATAGGAGCATTCCAGACGACAGTCGCACCGATGCCCGACACCCCCCCGCACCTTCTGGACACCGTCCGCCGCAAACTCTCCGAAGCGCTCGCTCCGGAGCACCTGGAAATCCGCGACGACACCCGCAAGCATGCCCGCCACCGGGAAGCCGCGGGCCGCGCCCACCTCGCGGTGCGCATCGTATCGGCGCGCTTCGCCGGGCTCGGCCCGCTCGAACGGCACCGGCTCGTCTACGACATCCTCGCCGCGGAACTCGAGGGTCCCCTGCACGCCTTGCGCCTGCATGCCCGGCCCCCGGCACACGTCCGCGAGGGCTGACGGCGCGGCCGGGCAAGTGCGTTATGCTACGCGCTGACAAGGCGGCGGTTGCCGCCTTTTCCACTCATTCAGGACCAAGCAGGGGAATTCGATGACCAGAAAGCTCTTGCGGGCACTGCCGCTCGTGGCCCTCGCCGGCGTGCTGGCCGGCTGCGGGCAAGGCTCGAAATCCGGAACCGCGACGCTGGCACCGCCGGCCGGTACGGTTCTCGTAACCGTGAACGGCGAACCGATCACGTCGAGCGAGGTAGACGCCTACGTGCAGCTGCGTACGCACGGCAACAAGATGCAGCTCAACGACAAGCAGCGCCACCAGATCGCCCAGCAGCTGATCCAGGTCGTGCTGGCCGCTCAGTCCGCGCAGAAGAAGGGTCTGGGCAAGAGCCCGGACGTTCAGGCGCAGATGGCGCTGCAGCGCAACCTGCTTCTCGCCAGCGAGGCGGTCAACAACTACATGTCGACTGCCAAGGTGTCCGAGTCGAAGCTCAAGCAGCGCTACCAGGAGATGTCCAAGTCGCAGTCTGGTGAGGAATACAAGGCGCGCCACATCCTGGTGAAGAAGAAGGCGGAAGCGGAAAAGATCATCAAGCAGCTCAACAACGGCGCGGACTTCGCCAAGCTGGCCAAGAAGGACTCCACCGGGCCGAGCGCCAAGCAGGGCGGCGAACTCGGCTGGTTCAAGCCGAACCAGATGGTGCCGGCCTTCTCCGCCGCGGTGGCCAAGCTCAAGCCGGGCGAGTACACCAAGCAGCCCGTCAAGACCCAGTACGGCTGGCACGTCATCATGCTCGAGAAGAAGCGCACGGCCACGCCGCCGAGCTATTCCAGCATGAAGCCGGCCCTGGAGAATCAGGAGAAGGGCAAGATGGTCCAGAGCTACCTGGGCAAGCTCAAGTCGCAGGCCGATATCGAATGGAAGGTGGCCAATCCGGCCAGCGCCGCGAGCCCGGCCAGCGCGATGCACAAGGGTATGCACACCATGCCCGCTCCCACGACGGCAAAGAGCGCCGCGACACACTGAACGACGCTCGATTCCGCTCTCGAACGGCGCCCTGCGGGGCGCCGTTTTTTTTGCGCGGCTGACCAGACCGCCGGCGGCGCTCACCAGATCGAGTCAGCAATCGCGCCCTTCCGGTCCCACATAGCCCTTGCCGCCGCAACCTCATACCTGCAGCGCTCATCGGAGGTGGATATCCGAAGCGTGATCGGCCTCGTGTGCGACCGGGACCTCCGATGCCCTTCGATGACGTAACGTATTTTGCGCAAATTTGAGGAGGCGGTGGCCTCGATCCGGTAGATTGAAGTTGACGAAATCAACAACCGGAGAAGGAGACCACCACCATGGAAGATTCTACGCCGAGACTGGGCAACGTTGTCCAGATTGAGGAGGGGCAGATCCGCGGCCATCTGGGCGAGCTGGTCAAGGGCACGGTCGAGGAGACGCAGATCCGCGGCCATCTGGGCGAGCTGGTCAAGGGCACGGTCGAGGAGACGCTGAACGCGATGCTGGAGGCGGAGGCCGAGGCGCTGTGCGGTGCGGGGCGCTACGAGCGCAGCGCTGGGCGGCGCGACTACCGGGCCGGGAGCTATGAGAGGAAGCTGCATACCCGTGCCGGGGAGGTGACGCTTAAGATGCCGAAGCTGAGGAAGCTGCCGTTCGAGACGGCGATCGTGGAGCGCTACCGCCGGCGCGAGGCCTCGGTGGAGGAGTCGCTGATGGAGATGTACCTGGCGGGGGTAAGTGTGCGCCGGGTGGAGGACATCACCGAGGCGCTGTGGGGGAGCCGGGTCTCGGCCGGGACGGTGAGCCGGCTGAACCAGAAGGTTTATGAGCAGATCGAGCGCTGGCGGATGCGCCCGATCGAGGGCGAGCACCCGTACGTGTACCTGGACGGGCTGGTGTTGAAGCGCAGCTGGGCGGGCGAGGTCAGGAACGTGAGCGTGCTGGTGGCGATCGGGGTGAGCCGCGAGGGCTACCGCCAGGTGCTGGGGATCGCCGAGGGGGCGAAGGAGGACAAGGCGGGCTGGAGCGCGTTTTTGAAGTACCTGAAGGAGCGTGGGCTCAGCGGCACGGAGCTGTTCATCTCCGACGCCTGCGGCGGGCTGATCGAGGCGCTGGGCGAGTACTATCCCGAGGCGCGCTGGCAGCGCTGCGTGGTGCACTTCTACCGCAACGTGTTCAGCCTCGTGCCCAACGGCAAGGTGCGCGAGGTGGCCACCATGCTCAAGGCGATCCACGCGAGCGAGTCCGTAGAAACAGGGTCAGGTCTTGCCTTTTGCCCTTGATACGATGCGGCTGACCCGCGAGTAATGCAGTTCAAAGTACTCCCCTAGCTCGGTGAGCGTGTAACCGCCGCTCGCGTAGGCGCTGATGATCGCCTCATCGCGGCTCCCCGCCCTTCTCTCGTAATAGGCCAGTGTCTTCGCCTGTGGGCGGCGCTGCGTCATCGGGATCTCCGAGAGCACTTTCTCCTCATCGATGCGCCGTTGCATCCGCTCCACGAAGCGCTCATCGCCCAGGTACACTTGGTTGCGTAAGGCCTGCCACGGCGAGGGCTGGTTCTTGCCCTCCGCCACGAAGCGACGGTAGCCGTCCATGGCCTTGCCCTTCCTCCGCCCGAAGGCTGCAAGCAGCCATTCGGTCTGCAGCCACTCGGGGACTCTCGCCTGCCCGGCTGTGGCCCGGTAGCTGCTCCAGCCCCAGTCCTTGGCCGAGCGCACCATCTGGGCCCGTACCGGATTGAGCACGATGTAGCGGGCAAGCTCCAACAGGTACTCGTCCTTGTCCACCAGAATCGCCTTGTAGCGACCCTGGAAGACGTGGCCTACCCGGCGATGGCGGCGGTTGAAGTGCTGGGTGTAGACGCCGTTGAGCTGGCGCATGCCCCTCGAGAGGTTCCCATCGGGGGTCTCTACCAGTAGGTGGTAGTGGTTACTCATCAGGCAGTAGGCGTGGCAGACCCAGTGGTACTGGTCACAGACCTCGCCCAGAACGCAGAGGAACTCCGCCCGGTCGGCGTCGTCCTCGTAAATATCTTCACGCCGATCACCGCGGGAGGTGATGTGATAGAGCGCCCCCGCAAACTCCAGCCTCAGCGGCCTCGCCATGCCCCGCTCCCCGATCCAAGGTCAAACGCAGTCTAGCCACCCCATGGGCAAAAGGCAAGACCTGACCCCCGTTTCGCGCACTTCGTGATCCGCGTGGCCTTGTCGAAGGCGTTCCAGGTGATCGCGCGGCCGCGGTCGTCGGTGGCGTTGCCGTCGGCGTCGTATTTGACCGGCTGCCCGGCCACGTCGGTCACCGCGTGCGGGCGCGGGCCGCCGTAGGTGAGCGTGCCCACGTCGGAGCGCGAGGTGAGATTGCCGCTCTTGTCGTAGGTGAAGCTCGTGGTCGCGCTCGCCGTGCCGTCGGTGTAGGCGAGCGTGGTCGCCTGCAGACGGTTGAGGGCGTCGTAGCCGTCGGTCTCGGTGTAGCCCTGCACGTGGTCGGTGCGCTGTCTCAGGTTGCCGAAGCCGTCCCAGGTGTCGTCGGTGAGATCAACCAGGGGCGCACCGCCGTGAGCGGCGTTGACGCCCTGGGCGAGTCCGGTGGCCGCCGAATAGCCGCGGAGGATCTGTACGCCGTTGCCGTCGGTGAGCCGAGGCAAAAGGCAAGACCAGACCCTGAAGGTTCGGCACATTGCCGTGAACGCGGCGGGTTTGCACTAAGCGCCTACAGCCATAGTCTTGGCTCTTTATCCATGCCCTTCCTCAGCATCACAGCCTGTGCATGCGCGGACGATATCATCCACGGTATGACAGCAAACAGATTCCCGCGCATTACACGTCGTCGCGCTAGCGCAATAGAAGACCAGATGTGGCCGAGCCTAGCCGCCCGCCTATACAAAATTATAGCCCTTTTACGATCCCTCTGTATCCCCATGCCACACTCATAACCAATGGCGGCTCGAAATAGCCCGGGCGCATCTGCCAGACTTGGATTCTCAATTTCCTCGAACCGACTTACGAACATAAATGCCCGCCTCTCATCCACGTTGACTCCCATTCCACCCGAGTATATTTCATGCAAACGGATCGCGGCTGCCCGTCCGAAGAAGCTATCAAAACCCCCTGCGTTAAACGCCTTCTCGAACCAATAATGCGCCTTAGCGTAATCTCTTGCGATGCCGTGTCCACCACGGTAACAGAGGTGCCCGAGCCAATACATCGCTTCGAGTGACCCGAGCCGCGCGAGAGGATCCAGATTTGCGATGGCCGCGCGGTAATCGTTTTTCCGAACAGACTCCGTGGCCTCAGCCATACGTTTCTGAGGGGCATCAGCTTCTCTCATATGATCCGTACACCCTAAGTCTCTACGGTTGCCGCAATGCGGTTTCCAATGCACGGCGGGCCGAATCTGTTTCAATGTCAGAACTCATAGCCCTCATTTGTTCCATCTTTACAGCGGCATCTTCTGTGGGTTGAATGATCACCCTCCCAGTTATAGTTCTTTGCATAGCCCCAAGGGATATACACAAAGTACACACTCTGCCAATGGTTGTGGAGTTTTCAGCCCCCCACCGGATCGCTCTTACACCTATCTCGGACCCGCCTTGAACAAGCGTTGCACTCCCCTCGAAGACCAGAGAATCACCGCCTGTTGCAAGGAACAATACGCCTTGCGCGGTATAGCTACCAATCGCGTTGGATATCTCACCTATCCCTATCTGGCGAACCTGCCACGCAGCAAGACGAATAGGGCCGTTCGCTGCTGCGCGACCAGCGCTCGCCACTTGAAACGCGTGGGTTCCCGCGATGCCCTTCGCCTCACCCTGAAGTACGGCAGGATCGTTATTGACCCCTTCCGCATTCAAGGCGCGGACAGCTTTGTCGGCCGCGGTCTCGAAGTGCGGCACCACCACAGTGCCCGCTACTCCGCGTCTCGACTGATGCCGGTTGATATCAAAACCCCCGTTAGGCGACGTCCAGCTGGCCACCTGCTGAGCACTGTCCGCGAACGCGTTTTGCATATTTGCTTCGGCCTTTGCCCAGCCAATCGCAGAGCCAAGCCCGCTCATCGTGCGCGCTCCCTGTGAGAACACTTTGGACAGCGTCTTCCCCTGAGCCGGGCTGATTGCGCCGCCCTTGACGGCCTTCTGTATCGCGTCCTGCGCCTCCCTCGGCCCTTGCACGGTTCCTTGTGAGCCGTCGTTACAGAGATGCGAGGCAGTTCCGCCACAGGGGCCGCTCACGGAAGCTTCCCCCGTCGGATCCGTTTTATTCAGCGGATTGTTCTCGACGTAGCTGTAGGGATTGATGCCCTGAGTAGACTCCGGATGCCCGATCTTCGGGTCTACGGACAGGAACCTACCCACCTTCGGATCATAAAGCCGCGCGTTGTAGTCATCCAGCCCCACGGCGTCGAGGCCCTCCTGCCCCGTGTAGCCCTTGTCGTCGTCGCGTTCGTTGATCGCGAGCATCTGCCCGTAGCCGAGCCACCCCGTCCGGTCCGGCGTCATCTTCAGCCCGAACGAGCCGTAGCCGATCCGGTCGGTTACGTCCCCGTTCGCATCCGTGTGCGCAACGGGACTGCCGAGGTGATCGGTCACGGGATAGAGCACCTTGGCGTTCGCCCCGCCGGTATCGATGGCCGCCATCGTACCGCCGAGCGTGATCGTGCGCCGGATGCTCGTCTGGCCGCCGATCACGAGCCGCTCGGCGTCGCCCAGGTAGGTCACCGTCTCGCTGGTCGAGGCCGTGCCGGTGTCGACGGTCTTGCGGTAGCGGCTGCGGTCGGGGCCGTAGTCGAGGCTGACGGTGGTGTTGCCCTTCGTGATCGATGTCGCCTTGTCGAAGGCGCTCCAGTGGAGCTCACGGCCGCGGTCGTCGGTGACGTTGCCGTCGCCGTCGTAGCTGAGGGTCTGCCCGCCGGCCTCGGTAACGCCGTGCGGACCGGCCCCGCGGACCTTCTCATACAGCAGCGAGCCCACGTCGGACCGTGAGGTGAGATTGCCGGTCTTGTCGTAGGCGTAGCTCGTGGTGGCGCTCGCCGTGCCGTCGGTGTAGGCGAGCGTGGTCGACTCGAGCCGGTTGACGGAGTCGTAGGCGTCGGTCTCGGTGTAGCCCTGCACGTGGTTGGTGCGCTGCCTCAGGTTGCCGAACCCGTCCCAGGTGTCGTTGGTCACATCCACCAGCGCCGGGCCGCCAGCCGCGGCGTTGACGCCCTGGGCGAGTCCGGTGGTCGCCGAATACCCGCGGAGGATCTGTACGCCGTTGCCGTCGGTGAGCCGGGTGACGTGGCCATAGGGGTCCATGCCGCCGATGGTCGCATACACGTGCCCGTCGCTGGCGCGACTCACCCGGTCGGGGTAGCCGGTCGCGGTGTAGTGGTAGTTCACCGTCAACGGGCCGCTTCGATCCGAGGACGTGGCCGTACTCGCAGTCGTCGACATGGCCGTGACCGCCCCGCCGCCACTCGGCGCGTTGGACCCGTTTTGTGCGGGACCGGGACCGCCACCGGAGCCGGAAGGTGACGTGGTCTGCAGGGCGTAAGGATTGACGCAAAGCCGCGTACAGCCGCCTCCCCCGCTCGAGGTTGGCGTATCGAGAATATGGGAGGTATTGCTCCAGCCGCCGCAGACCGAATGGTTGCAGGCGCGTACGCGATAGTAGATGTCCCGGAGAACGCTGGTGCTGGGAGCGGTGTAGCTTTCACTCCGGGAGGTGCCCACGCTGTGGGGGGTGACGCCGCTGAAGCTGTTGCTGCCAGTGACGGTCTCCAGCTCGTATCGCGTGATCTCGCCCCCCGGCCGCGTCCAGCTCAGCGTGTACGAGTGTCCCGTCGTGACGGACTTCATCGAGGGCGAGAGGCTCGGGCTGCCGGGCGGAAGATAAACGTGCTCGGTCACGCTTCCGCTCCACGGGCCGCAGCCGGTGTACTTGTTGCACGACCGCACCCGGTAGCGATAGGTACCGTTGCCCCGGCCGCTCGTCGACCAGAAATGGTTGCTGCCGCTGTAGACACCATGCCAGCCGCCACTGCCTATCCGCTCCTGGAGCCGATAGCTGTCCGCAGGGCCCAAATTCGTCCAGCCAACGCTGAATCGGCCTCTGGGACTCGGTTTCGGGCTCACGGACAAGGAGTCCGGCGCGGGAGGCGCGGCGACCGTCTCGTTAGTCGTGTCGCTCCAGGCCCCGCAGCCCACACCATCGCAGCCACGTACCCGATAGCGGTAGTGGCCGACGCCCCGGCCCGAGGTCAACCAGCTCTGATCGTCGGCGTTGTGTACGGTATTCCAGGCGTGACCATTCTTCGACTCCTGGAGCTGATAACGGCTAGCCCCCGTCAGCGCGCCCCAAGTCACATGAATGGTTCCCGTGTAGCTCGGATTGGGCCAGGTTCTCGGCGTGAACCCACGAGAAGTCAGCACAGCAACTTCTGTCGCGCTCGACCCGTAGCCGCCGCAGCCAACCCTCGTGCAGCCGCGCACACGATAGTGGTAATTCCCGGGGCTGTTCACGTTTTCCCACCAGCTCTGGGATTGGCCGCGGTATACCCGCGACCAGCCACCGCCGTTCTTCGATCGCCAAACCTCGTATTCGTGCGCACCAGTGATAGCGCCCCAAGATACCTTGAAATGCCCACTATAGGTGGGGTTCTTGCTGAAAGAGGGGTAGGAACCACCTGCAGGCAGCTTCACCCTCTCAGCGACCGTATCCCCGTAACTGCCGCAACCGACCGTACTGCAACGGCGTACCTTATAGTTGTAGTGTCCGACACCTTTACCACTCGCCTGCCACGAACGTTTTGCTCCATGGTAAACACGGCGCCAGGCCCCGCCATCCTTGGATTCCCATAGCTCGTAACTTCCGGTGCCGACTATCGCTCCCCATGAAACCGTGTAGTCACCGTCGTAACTCGGTCGCTCGCTAAGCGCGGGAATTCCGCCGTCGGCGGGAGTAGAAACATGGACAGCAGTGCTTTTGCTCCATCCGCTGCATACCTCGTTACACGCGCGAACCTCATAAGCATAGGAACCGGCGCTCTTGCCACTGGCACTCCAGGAAAGGCCTCCCCCGGGTCTAAAGGGTCGTGACCACGAATTACCATCTCTGGACGCACGCAATTCATAGCTACCTGCGCCGCTTACCGCCTGCCATGCCACCGTATAGTCGCCGTTGTAGCTTGTCGACGGGCTCACGTCTGGGGGATCCGGCTTCGGCGGCGGCATCTTCACGCTGATATGAGCATCCGCCGTCGTACTCTTTAACCCGTCGGTGACCGTGACCTGAAATGTGTAGGTCCCGACCTCATCGAGCACTGCGGTCACCTTTGCTGCGCCGACCCCTCTCAGCGGAACCTGATCAGGGCCCGAGGCAAGCTTCCAATGGTATGTCAGCGGCGCTGGACCGTCCCTGTCGGTGCTACCTCCGGCGTCGACGGAAACAGTGGTTCCCGGCCGTACATATTTTCCGAGGTCACCGGACATCGCAACTTTTGGCGGTTGGTCGGGATTCCCGCCCACCGCGGGATAGCTCTTCCCGGCGGGGCGGCCGTCGCTGTCGTAGTGTTTGCCCGCCAGGTACGTACGACCACCGACACTCGTCTCGGTGCCGACCGGTCGGCCGGCCGCGTCGTAGGCGTAGCGGCGCGCGTGCACGACGGCGCCGTTTTTCTTGAGCGTCCGCGTCGCCGGCGATCCGATGCCATGCGTGGCGGTGTCGTACGTGAACAGGCTCACGCGGCTGTCTGCCGGGTCGTCCACCTCGATTTTCCGGCCGAGGCCATCGTAGTGGTAGGTGATGGTCTTTCCGCGGGCGTTGGTGACGGCGGTCATGTCGCCCAGCGTGTCGTAGCCGTAACTCCAGTCACCCTTGTCCGGATCGCTCAGCGTCAGCTTGTCTCCAAAGCCGTCATAGCTCGCCCGGATTGCGTTGCCTTTCGGATCCGTAGCACGTATCAGGTCGCCCCCCGCATCGTACCTGTAGGTGACGGTGCCGACGCCGTCGTGTACACGCACCAGGTGCCCCTTTCCTTTGCCGAGACCGTCCCAGGCGTGGGTGTAGACGTGCGTCGCGCCGGAGGCCGGGTCATGCGCCGTCGTGCTGGTCTCCAGGCCCGCGTATGCGAATGCCAGGACAAGACCGCCCGGCTTCGTCTTGCCCGCGGGGCGGTCGAGAACGTCGTAGTTCCTGTAGTGAGTTACGTGGGCCTTGGCACCGCTCGCATAGTACGGCCCGGCACGGGTGAGGACGCGTCCCAACGGGTCGTAAGCGCGGTCCACGTCAACCCAGGAGTTGCCGGCAAAGCCGCGTGTCGCCGAACGCAGCTTGTCGCCGAAGGCGTCGTAGCAGATGTAACTCGACGGGTAGCCGGGCTGAGTCCGCGTCTGCACATACACCGCCCGCGTCGAGTCGCACACGGCAGTCGCCCCGTTCGGACCGAATGTGCCGCCCGGGTTTATGCGGTTGATGCTCACCGCCGATGCCCCGCACGGCGTCCCGCCCGCCTTGCGGCCAAAGGGACCGTAGGTGTAGGTCGTCGTGCAGCCGTTGGGGCCCGTCACGCTTGTCTTCTTGCCGACGGCCGTGGAAAAGACCAACGTAGAGTGCTCGGCGACCGCATTGGTTCCCGTCTTCGTCACGGTTCGTGGGAAGTAGCCGTCTGAGCCGTATTTCGACGTCGTCGAACGCGAAAGCCCCGCCTGACTGTCGGACCGGCTTGTCTGGGTCCGGTTCCCGAATCGATCGTAGGCATACGTGAAATGCTTCGTTACGCTGCTGCCGCGCGTCGCCGTAACGTTCTTTCCAATCAGTTGCCAGGGCTTGGCGCCATAGTCGAAACTCGTCGCCACCGTAAGCTTGTCGGTCGTCGAAGGGGAGTCCGAATCGGTCACCGTGGTCGTCACGGTCTTGTCCTGCGGGGTTTCCCGCCAGCACGGGTCGCCGTTTCCGCCGTTGTAGTGCGTCGTCGTTGCGACGTCCTCCTCGATGCCCTCCGTCGTATGCGTATCCCGGTCGGTCGTGACCGCATTGCCGCACCAGTCGACGCCGCCCTGACTCGTATCGGTCCTCCTTATAAGCGTGAGGCTGCCCGTCGAGCCGTCATGCGGACCGCTCGTGGAGGTCGGGTCGGCTTCCACTAGCGTGGTGTGGTCCGCGTAGACGAGATAGCGATCGGCTGTCCCGGTCGCCTTTGACCCTGGGGGTGCCCAGTGCCGGGTCGTTACTTCGAAGACGGCGCCGGCCGCGGTCTTCGTCTTCTTGCTTATCTGGCGACCGAACAGCGGGAAGGGCTCTTTCTCCTGGTAATCGGTCACCGTCGTCGTCGCTTGTGCAGGCGATTCCGGGCGATTGTGCTGCGTCACCTTCCCGAAGCCCATGAAACCGCGTCCAGCGACATTGTAGTGCGGGTTCGTGTAGTGATAAGCGGTCTTATTGACTCCCCCTGCGGCATTGTCCTGAGTGAGACTCGCCACAACTTGCATGGGGCTCTTGAAGAGCATTTCCGGGTAACTGCTGGCGCCCGTGCGGGTGCCGACGGATGAATCGCTCATCGGCTTGTACGTCCAGGTGGACTTCACGCCGACGCCGTTCACCGCCTGGTGGAGAAGGTCCGGAACGGGATCCTTCGCACCGTAGGAGAGCTCATAGCCCTCTATCAGATTCTTGCGGGGCGTGTTGGCCGTACCTGTCGGCATCCGCGGATAGATTCCAACGATGTCCGGAAGTCCATCCGCGTTTACGTCCATCACGAGGTGCGGGGTCGCCTTCAAATTGCTGGCGGTAAACGCCAGCGGTGTGAAGCTTGGTTCGCTTCCCGGCCCCTCCGATCGATAGACCTTCCAGTCGTAGCCATCCGAATTGCTGTCCGTCTGGTCCTGGCGCGCGTTTTTGCAGATTGAATTGACAGGATCAGGCCAGCCCGGTGGACAGTAGCCGCCATCCTGGCACCCTTCGGCCACGAGAGTTGGCGCCGTGAAGGTACGCGTTACCGGGACGACGAGGTCTTCCCGGCCATCCGGATCGCGCAGCGTCCGCAGCTGCCCCACCGCCCCGTTGACCGGAATGCCGCTGTCCTCAGCCTTGAAGGAACCGTCGGGCGAGCCCTTGTTGATATAGACGAACCAGTCCCAGACCCCGCTGCCGTTCTTCTTCGCCTCGATCAGATCGGGGAGCGAGTCGCCGTTCACGTCGGCCGTGAAGACGGGGACCTTCCCTACGGGGGTCTCGTTGACCCCCTGCGTGTCGGGACTATCAACTGCCGGGACGTTCGTCTGCACGTTCTTCGAAAACGCACCGTCGGTCGAGAGCAAAAGGCGATACCGGGTTCCCTTGTGGTAGCGGATCAGGAAGTCGGTTCGCCCGTCGGCGTCGTAATCGATGGGTCGTGCCGATACGATCTTGTGTCCGGTCGTCACGCTTCTGCCCTTGGTGAAGGGAGAGGCATGGCCGTCCAGCGTCTGCCCCGTGTAGGCCTGCAGCGTGGTCGATGTCGTGGTCGGGTCCCAGCCAATGACCATATCGGATCGTCCGTCGCCGTCAACGTCTCCGACCAGCGGACTCCTGAAGGGCATTTGCACGGATCCGCTCCCGTTCGTGGGAACCGGCACGCCCGAGTCCCGCTGGTCGTACTTCGGCGCCACGCCCTGCGGCGCGACCTCGTGTTGGAGATAGAAATCCGGCTTGGACTGCTCCGTAAACGTGAAGTCCGTGCGTCCATCGAGATCGAAATCGATGGGCTCGTTGAGATTCAGGTCCATGGCGCCCGACTCGGGCGGCGCGATGGACACCGCGCTCGGCGCCTTGAAGAGATGGGAGTTCCCTGGCGTCGGCTGCCGCCCGTAACGCACGACCATCTTCCCGCTGGTCTTCTGCACATCGACGCCCAGAAGGTCTTGCCTGCCGTCGCCGTTGAAGTCCAGCGGAACCCAGAACTTTCCGAACGACGAACGCTGGCAAAGCGAATAGGATCCGGTGTCCACCAGTCCGAGTGAGGTACCGGTGACCGGAGCGAACGTCGGCGCGCGCTCGCCCTGGTACTGGAAGGTCGTCGGATTCAGACAGTGCTTGGTGCCCGCGGCGTTCCAGGCGCACGCCTGCACCCACTTCACCAGCGGACGCCCGGTAGCGGGACTCTTCCCGTACTGGAGGTGGTAGTCGCGCACCTCGCGTTTGCCGACCCATGTCCGCACGTGCGTCAGCAATTTCGTGGTACTCAGGGTCATGCCGGCCAGGTAATGGACGATGTTGCTTGCGCCGTCCGCCGAGCGCTTTTCCCACTTGAACGTCACCCTGCGCCGCGTCCCGGGGGAACCATTACCGAGCGTATAGTCAATCTCCTTGACGTAGTTCTCGCCCTGACCCGGCGTCTTACTGTATTGGTAAACGATCCGGTTTCCGTCGAGATCCTGCGCACGCGTTTCCGCCCAGCTGAAAACGGTACCGCCGGGTCCGGCGAGCGTCGCCGTCGCGACATCGCCGTAGGTGTGCGTCACGCCGCTCGGGTCCGTCACGGTAAAATACGCGGGACCCTTTCCAAGCTGGCCGTGCGCGACGACCTTGGCGAACCCGTTGACTTCCGTGTGGTAGACGGAACCGGCTGCGCCGTATGTTCCGGACGTGAGGACGAGCTTTTTCCCGTCCAGGCAGAAGCGGTCACTCGCACTGAACGTGGTGCCCGCCGTGTAGCCGTCCGTGGCATCGGTGGCCGGGCACCGGGAAATGGCCGAGAGCCCGCCAAGCGACCAACCCACGCCTTCATGCCCATCCCCGCCGTTGCTGGAGTAGCTGAGCGACAACGAGGGCTGCATATCCATCCGCCCCGGCGGAACCACGAGCTTGATGGAATAGCCCGCGGCACCGCTGTTAACGCTCGCCGACCCGCCCAGCGCGCCGGGCGTATCGCCAGTCGGTGCGGATGACGTGTTCGTCGTGACCGAGCGTGCAGCGGCCGCGTGCGCTGTGACCACGCCCGGATTGGCCGACGTATCCCCACTCGGCGCCTGGGCGATTGGGCCGGATACGCGTTTGACCCCGGCAAGACGGCCTCGCGCCGAGAATCGTGCGCGCCGGTACGGGAGTCCGCGCTGCTGCGGCACCATCAGAATGGTGGCGCCATCGCCCGAGCCGGACGGTTCCGGAACCAGCCGGTAGCTTTGGGCCGACCAATCGATCCCGTCCCGGTTCCCGGACCAGTGATCCGAGAGTCGTGCGACGCGCCCGTGCTCGTCCGTGAGCACGATATCGACGTCGCCGCCGGCATACCGGGGCTGCAGCAGGATATCGGCATGCGCGTCGCCGTTGAAGTCACCGATTACCGCCTTGTGAGTCGCCGGACGCCAATCCACGCCCAGGTAGTCAGCGGACCAGCGTTGCTTGACCCGGCTAGGCTTGAGTCCGTGTCCGAACGCAACGAGTTGGCAGCAACGGGCCGAACCCGTGGCGGACGCGGAACGAACCAGCAGTTCGTCCTGCCCGTGCGCGGCGAAGTCCCCTGCCGCCAGCGAGGCGCGGTCGCTCGACCACGAGAGGCCGCTGAAGCCGTCCTTCCACTGCGACGCCAGCGTCTTGAATTCGCCCGTCGCGCCCGCCAGCGCGACGCCATTCGTCCCGACGAACGTGTTCGCCTGAAGCAGGAGGTCGTCGCGTCCGTCGCCGTTGAAGTCTCCGCTGACCAGGTGATGCGAGGCCGCCGACACGTCGAGCCCGCCGAGCGTGTTCGGCAGGGTGGCGTCCGCGCTCGGGAATTGCCCGCCGCGGCGCGCGAGCGCGACCTGGCTCGGCAGGCCCGCCACACCCTGCAGCAAGACGTCATCCCGGCCATCGCCATTAAAATCGCCGACCACCAGATGGTGCGCACCCGCGTTCCAGTCTGTACCCCGGCTCTTGTCGTGCCAGCGTGCCGTCGGGGGTCCGAAGTTGCCATCCGAGTACGCGACAAACTCCGTCGTGCCGTGTTCACTCGGTAACGGCTGCAACAGAATGTCGGTCCAGCCGTCGCCGTTGAAATCGCCGGTCACGGCCCGATAACCGGCAATGTTGCCGTTGGTGCCAGCGTAGGCGGGAACCGTCACCAGGACAAACCCCGCCATAAGCGCGGCCGCGCGGGCGCGCCACATCCTCGACTGCATGTCGTGGAATCCCCCCCTTGCTGTCTCGTCGCTGCGGCCGCCACCCCCGGACGGCCACCATTAACGCGGAACGCTCAACCCGACGGTTGTCGCGAGTCACGTGCTCTCGCTGTTATGGACGCAGATGTCCGCGCGAGAAGCTCGCGAGTTATGCGGTGTGAACTTCCCCCACGCAAAAGCTTAGCACGCGCCCGGTATTTTGCAATGTTTCTGTGCTGCCGCTTTGCGCCGAGTAGTCAGTCGGGTGCGTCGAGCAGCTTCAGAAACTGCGGTTCGTCGAGAATGGTGACTCCGAGCTTTTGTGCCTTCGAGTACTTGGAGCCGGGGTCGGCGCCGACGACGACATAGTCGGTCTTTTTCGAAACGCTGCCGGTCACGCGACCGCCGAGCTGCTGGATGCGCTCGCCCGCCTCATCCCGGCTGAGTGTGTCCAGGGCGCCGGTGAGCACGAACGTCTTGCCGCTGAGCGGGCCTTCGCGCGTGGGCGCTTCTTCCTTCCAGTGCACACCCAGCCGCACGAGGTCGCGGATAACGTCGCGGTTGCGCTTCTGATCGAGGAAATGGCCGATGGATTCGGCGATGCTGTGGCCCACGCCCTCGACCTGGCGGAGCGGTTCTTCCTTGACCTTGTCGCCGATGCGGTGTTCCGGCACGTCCGCGGCCCGGGCCTCGTCGATGGCCTCGAGGTAAGCGGCGGCCGCCGCCTGAAGCGCTTCAAATGTGCCGAAGGCAGCGGCCAGGTTGCGGGCCGTGACTTCCCCGACTTCCGGGATACCCAGTGCATAGAGGAAGCGGGCGAGCGTGGTGTCCCTGCTCTTGTCGATGGACTTGAGCAGTTCGCCGATGGATTTCTCGCCGAAGCCTTCACGCTCTTCCAGCGCCTTGCGGTGCGCGTGCAAGCGGTAGATGTCCGCGACGTCGCCGAGCAGGCCGTCGTCAACGAACTCGTCGATCGTCTTGTCGCCGAGGCCTTCGATGTCCATCGCGCGTCGCGACGCGAAATGTCGCAGCGACTCCTTGCGTTGCGCGGCGCAGGTGAGTCCGCCGCTGCAGTACGGCACGACTTCCTCGCGTATCTCGTCCTTGCGGGACTGGCGCAACGTGCGACGTTCTACGTCCGAGCCGCAGATGGGACACCGCGCGGGCAACTCCGGCGCCCGGGCGCCTTTCGGACGCTTCTCCGCGATAACGCGCACGACTTCGGGGATCACATCCCCCGCCCGCCGCACAACGACCGTGTCGCCGATGCGGATGTCCTTGCGGGCGATCTCGTCCGGGTTGTGGAGGGTCGCATTGGACACGGTCACGCCCCCGACGAAAACGGGTTCCAGCTTCGCCACCGGGGTCAGGGCCCCGGTGCGCCCGACGTTCCATTCCACGGCACGGAGTTGCGTCGTCGCTTCCTCGGCGGGGAATTTGTGCGCGATGGCCCAGCGCGGGGCGCGCGCCACGAAACCCAGCTCCTCCTGGAGCGGAAAGCGGTTGACCTTGTAGACGACCCCGTCAATCTGGAAGGGAAGCGTGTCACGGCGATCGGCGAGACCCCGGAAGAACTCGAGGCAGCCTTCCACGCCCTGAACCACCCTGCGCTCACGGGTGACCGGAACGCCGAGGCTCTCGAGCCTGTCGAGCACCTTGCTCTGGCGGTCCGCGTGGAGCGACTGGAGGCCCTCGCCGGCGGCGTAACCGTAAAACTCCAGCGGGCGGTTTGCCGTGATCGTCGGATCCAGTTGCCGCAGGCTTCCGGCGGCGGCGTTGCGCGGATTGACGAAGACCTTCTCGCCACGCCTTTCCGCATCGCGGTTCATCGTCTCGAAACCGGCCACGGGCATGTACACCTCGCCGCGCACCTCGAGCACCGCCGGCGGCTTTCCTTCGCGGCGCAGCCGCAACGGCACGGCCTTGACTGTGCGTACGTTTGCGGTGACGTCCTCGCCCGTGTTGCCGTCACCCCGCGTCGCTGCCTGCACGAGGACGCCGTCCTCGTAGCGGATCGAGATCGCGAGGCCGTCGAACTTGGGCTCGGCCATGTATTCCACCGCGCCCTTCGCGTCCAGGCCCTCGCGCACGCGGCGATCGAACTCGCGCACTTCCTCCTCGCTGAAAGCGTTGTCCAGCGAGAGCATCGGCACGCTGTGGCGCACCTCGGCGAAGGCGTTGCTGGGCGGCGCCCCGACGCGCTGCGTGGGGCTGTCCGCCGTCACGAGTCCGGGATCGTCCGCCTCCAGCTTCTGCAGCTCGCGCAGGAGCGCGTCGTATTGCTCGTCCGAGATTTCCGGCGCATTGCGGACGTAATAGAGGTAGTTATGGCGGTGGATGGCCTCGCGGAGATGCTTCGCGCGCGCCGCCGCCTTGTCCGCCGCGGCGGTCACTACGAGGAGTTGCGCGCGCCGGCGGCGGAGAGCTTCAGCTCCAGTTCCCGCGCCGCCGTGAGCGGGCGGTGCGAGCTGTCCTCGACCCGGCCACCGAAACGTTCGGCGCATTCACGCGCCGCGCCCAGCATGCGATCGAAGCGGCCGCTGGCCTCGCCGCCCGGCGGCGCCTGGAAGAAGAACACGAGCCCGCGCAGCATGGCGTCTTCCGGCAACGGATGCAGGACGCCGGGCTCGAACAGGTTGGCGGCAGTGAAGAGCGGTTCGCCGTCGGGCCCCAGGCGGTGATAGACGTGCCGCTCGCCGGGCGTGAACTCGAGCCGCTCGAGCATCCGCAGAAGACTGGCTGACGGGACGCCTTCGCCCGGCAGGCGCAGGGCGAGCGAGAAGATCGACCCGCGGCCCGGGGCTTGGGTCCGCCCTGTCCCGGCGGCCGGACGCTTAGGCCTCTCCGGCTCGGGCTCGGGCTCGGGCTCGGTCGGGTGCGAGGGCGGCGGCTCCGCAGTCGCGGGGTCCGGCCGGATATCCGCGCGCTCCGGCGCGGTGACCGATGGCCCGGCGGCATCCGGTGCCTCCGGCCGCGTGAAGGTCGGTTCGATGCGTTCCTCGCGCCGCGCGTCACGGCGCGGCGGGTGCCGGCGGGTGTACAGATACACACCGACGATGAACGCAACGCCGACGATTATCAGGATGATACGCAGGACCGACATGGCGCCCTCTTGCGTGCTTCAGGTCCTCAGCCGACCGCGAGTCGCGCCGCCTCGTCGACGTCCACGCCGACGAGCCGCGATACGCCCGGCTCCTGCATGGTCACACCGACGAGCTGATGGCACAGCGTCATCGTCCGCCGGTTGTGCGTGATCAGCACGAACTGCGTGCGTTCCGACATCTCGCGCACGAGCTGGCAGAAACGGTCGACGTTCGCGTCGTCCATGGGCGCGTCGACCTCGTCCAGCAGGCAGAACGGCGCCGGGTTGAGCTCGAAGATGGCGAACACCAGCGCCACGGCGACGAGCGCCTTCTCGCCGCCGGAAAGCATCTGGATGGTCGCATTCTTCTTGCCGGGCGGACGCGCGGTCACGACCACCCCTGCATCCAGGAGTTCTTCACCCGTCAGCACCAGCGAAGCCTGCCCCCCGCCGAACAGCCTGGGAAAGAGCTGCTGCAGGCGCCCGTTGACGAGTTCGAACGTTTCCTTGAAGCGCGAGCGCGTTTCGCGGTCGATCTTGTGGATCGCGGTCTCGAGCGTGTCCAGCGCCTCCGCCAGGTCCTCGCGCTGGCGCTTGAGGTAGTCCTCGCGCTCCGCTTCCGCCGCGCACTCGTCGATGGCGGCGAGGTTGATCGCGCCCAGCCGCTGGATGCGATTGCTGACCTGTTCGAGGCGCTGCTCCCACTCCGGTACGTTGGCGCCGGCTTCCGTATCGGCCAGAACCGCCTGCATGTCCGCCCCGAGTTCCGCGAGCTGTTCCGCCAGGCCTTCCCGGCGCGTCTTGAGTTCCTGCGCCGACAGACGCGCGCTGGACAGGCCCTCGCGAAGTTCCGTGACGCGCTGCGACACGGCGTGGCGCTCGTGGTCGAGTTCGGCCACGCGCGCCTCGATCGCAGCGGCGGCGTCGCGGGCCTTCGACAACTCCTCGTTGACCTTGCGGTGGCCGTCGAGCTTGCCTTCCAATTCCTTCTGCAGGGATTCCCCCGGATCGCCCGCCTCGGAGAGCTGTCCCTCGAGACGCTCGCGTTCGGCCGCGAGGTTCTCGCGCTCTGCGCGCAGGCGTCCCGCCGCCTCTTCCGCCGCGTTGGCCTGAGCGCGCGCGGAGCCCAGCCGCAATGCCAGCGCCTCGCGTGCCTCGTGCGCCGCGTCGGCTTCGCGGCGCGCTTCGCGGGCCGCTCCCTGGGCGGCTTCTAGGCGTGCCTCGTGTTCGGAGCGCTCGGACTCCAGGGCTTCCGCGCCGCGCCGGGCCTGCTCCACCGCTTCGCCGAGCGCCTCGCGTTCGCCGTCCAGACGGGACAGCGTGTCCTCGATCTCGGCGACTTCGGCGGCGATCGCGTCCAGCCGTTCCACGGCACTGCGTTCGCGACCGGAGGCCTCCGCTTCGGTCGCCAGGCCGGACGAGAGGGATTCCTGCGCGCCCCGGGCCCGGCCGCGCGCTTCCGCGTAGGCGGACTCCGCCGCGCGAAGCGCCTCGTCCGCGCGTTCGCGGCGGCCGATCGCCCCGTTCACGGCACGCTCGAGTTCGCCCTTGCGCGCCGCGAGTTCCTCGCGTTCGCGCTCGCGCTCGATGACGCCGGACGACTCGCCCGCCGGACGCGCGACGCGCATCCAGTGGCGGCCGAGCCATGTACCGTCGGGCGCAATGACCGATTCGCCCTCGCCCAGGGCGGCGCGCATCTCCCAGGCCGCCTCCGCCGAGTCCGCGGCCCGGACGCCGGCGAGGAATTCCCGCACGGCAGGCAGCGGGGAACGAAGTCTTTCCGCCAGCGAACCGGCCGGCGCCGGTGCGGGGTCTCCGGCCTCGGCCAGGGTGATTTCACCGGCTTCCAGGGCGCGCAGGCGCTCGAAGCGTGAGCCTTCCAGCCCGTCGACTTCCACGGCGCCGAGCCGGGCACCCAGGGCGACCTCGACGGCCCACTCCCAACCGGACTCGATCTCGAGCGCGGCGGCCAGCCGCCGGGCGTGCGCCAGCCCGTTCTCGCCCAGCCAGTCCTCCACCGCCTCGCTGCCCCGCTCGGCGCGGGCCAGTGCTTCCAGGGATTCCAGGCGACCCTCGACGCTGGCCAGCTCGCGCCGCGTTTCCGACAGGGAGTCGGCCGCGGCGCGGACGTCCTGGCGGCGCGCCTGCGTGTCCCGCTCCGCCTCCTCGGCCGCGATCTCGGCCGCCTGGGATTCGCGCCGGAGACGCGCAACCTCGGTGCGGGCGGCTTCGCCTGCCTCGCCCAGTGCCCGGGTCTCCAGCCGCTCGCGCTCGCCCGCGAGGCGCTCCAGCCGGTCGCGCAACGCCCGGTCGCGCTGCACGGCCGCGTTGATCTCGGTCTCCGCCACGGCGAACTTGCGCCGTGCCTCGGCCAGCGTCTCGCGATGTTCGGCATCGGCGCGCTGATGCGCGCCCGCTTCCGCTTCCCGCGTGTCCAGCGTCTCGCGCGCCCGCCGGGATCGGGCCTCCGCTTCCTCGAGTTCGGGCTCGTGCCGTTCCACCTCGGCGCGGAGGTCCGCCGCGCGACGCGCGTCCTCGTCGGCACGCCGGGCGTTCTCTTCCAGTTGCTGCGCCAGGCCCTCCACGCGCTCCTCGCGCATGCGGCGCTCCCGCCGCGCGCCCGCGATCGCCTCCTCGAGGCGGGCGATCTCGGTCTGGAGTTCGAAGTAGCGCTGCTGGACCCGGTTGGCGGCGTCCACGGCGTCCTCGTGCTCGGTGCGGGCGGCGGTCAACTCGCGTTCTACGCTGCGCTCGCGCGTGACTTCCGCCTCCACGGCGAGCGCCTGCTGCCGCGCCTCGTCTTCGCGCCCCGAGAGCTCGTCCTCGAGTCCCTGCATGCGCAGCGACAGCAACTCGGCGCGCAGGCGCCGCTCCTCGGCCTTCAACTCCTTGTAGCGCTCGGCAGCGCGCGCCTGGCGGCGCAGGTGCGCGAGGTGCTTGCCCACCTCCTCGAGCAGGTCGTCGACGCGCTCCAGGTTCTCGCGCGTGTGGCGGATGCGGTTCTCCGTGTCCCGGCGCCGCTCCTTGTAGCGCGAGATACCGGCCGCCTCCTCGAGGAACTGCCGCAGCTCCTCGGGTTTGGATTCCACGAGGCGGCTGATCGTGCCCTGCTCGATGATGGCGTAGCTGCGCGGCCCCAGGCCAGTGCCCAGGAAGACGTCGGTGATGTCCTTGCGCCGACAGCGCGTGCCGTTCAGGAAGTAGCCGGAGACGCCCTCGCGGTCGATCGTGCGGCGGATGGCGATCTCGTTCCAGCTGGCGTACTCGCCGCCCAGCCGGCCTTCGGTGTTGTCGAACACCATCTCGACCGACGCCGAGCCCACGGGCTGGCGCCCCGCCGAGCCGTTGAAGATGACGTCCGCGATCTGGCCGCCGCGCAGGTTCTTGGCCGAACTCTCGCCCATGACCCAGCGCACCGCGTCGATGACGTTGGACTTCCCCGAGCCGTTGGGGCCGGCCACGCCCACCAGCGCACTGGGAAATTCGACCGTGGTCGGGTCGACGAAGGATTTGAAGCCGGCCAGCTTGATCCGCTTGAGACGCATCGGTATCGGGGGTCGAAAGCAGGCAGTAGTGTAAATTATCGGCCATGCCGACGAGCCCGAACCGCGACCTGGAGACCTTCCCGAACCCGGAACCGGGCCGGGATTACACGATCCGGATGGATTTGCCGGAATTCACCTGCCTGTGCCCGCTCACCGGCCAGCCCGATTTTGCGCAACTCCGGCTCGAGTACGTGCCCGAGGCGCGCTGCGTGGAGCTGAAGAGCCTCAAGCTCTATATCTGGTCCTTCCGCGACGAGGGCGCGTTCCACGAGGCGGTGACCAACCGCATCGCCGACGATCTCGTGGCGGCGCTCGCGCCGCGCTTCCTGCGCCTGCGCGCCGTGTTCAACGTGCGCGGGGGCATCTACACCGAAGTGGTCGCCGAGCACCGCGCCGACGGCTGGCAGCCCCCCGCCCCCGTCGCGCTCCCGTGAGCGCGGCCGCCGCCGGACGGGGCTTCGCGGCCGGCTTCGCGGCCCTGCTGGAGGGGCTCGGGGTGATCTTCGAGCCCGGCATGCGCCGCTACACGGTCCTGCCCTTCCTGCTCTCGGTCGTGGCCTTCGCGGTGCTGCTGGTGGTGTCCATCCACTATCTCGGGGGCCTCGTGGGGCTCGTCGACCGCCACCTTCCGGGATGGCTGGCCTGGACGGCCTGGCTGATCTGGATCGGGCTGGGGGCCCTTTTCGTCTTCGGCTTCTACTGGAGCTTCACCTTCGTGGTGAGCCTCGTCGGCCTGCCGTTCTTCATGGCGCTCGCAAACGCCGTCGAGCGCCGGCAGACGGGGCGACTGCCGGAGACCCGCCACAACATGGTCTATCTCATGGTGGCCGGTTTCTGGCGCCAGTTCCCGCGGCTCTGGTACCTGCTGCTGTGGGGTGCCGCGACGCTGCTCGTCTCGTTCGTCCTCGGCCTGATACCGCTCGTGAACGCCGCGGTCGCCGTGCTCTGGTTCCTGTACGGGGCCTGGTCGCTGTCCGTGATGATGAGCGACTTCCCGCTGGGAGCGCGCAACCTGCCCTGGAAGGAGCAGCATTCGCTCATCCGGCGGAACCGCGGCGGCGTGTTCGGGTTCGGCGTGGCCTGCTCCGCCATGGCGCTGGTCCCGGTGCTGAATCTGCTGCTTCTGCCCGCCGCCACGGCCGGCGTCACGCTGATGTGGGCCGACATTCTCGAACCGGATGCCGTCGCCGCGCAGCGCGGTTCCGCGGCGCGGTAATCCGACCAGTTGCAGCAGACTGGCCATTCCGGTATAAATGCGCGGTTTTCCAGCGCTCCGGCGGGAGCACGATCAATGGCGGGAACCCGCTCGAAGAAGCGAACCTCGAAGACTGACGGCAAGGCGAAGCCTGCGCAGAAGGCGGCCGGCAAGAAGGCCGCGCAGCCGGAGGAGCGCGAACTGAAGCCGACCGAGCGCATCGCTCCGTACCAGCCCAAGAAGGGCGAGGAGTACATGAACGAGGCGCAGCGGGAGCATTTCCGCCAGCTCCTGCTCGCGTGGAAGCGTGAACTCATGGAGGAAGTCGACCGCACCGTCCATCACATGCAGGACGAGGCGAGCAACTTTCCCGACCCCAACGACCGCGCCAGCCAGGAGTCGGAGTTCAGCATCGAACTCCGCACCCGCGACAGGGAGCGCAAGCTGCTGCGCAAGATCGAGAAGACGCTGAAGACGGTCGAGACGAACGACTACGGCTTCTGCGACACCTGCGGGGCGGAAATCGGCATCCGGCGGCTCGAGGCGCGTCCCACGGCCACGTTGTGCATCGACTGCAAGACGCTTGACGAGATCCGCGAGCGCCAGAAGGGCAAATAACCGCAGGCAACGCCGGAGGCGGCGAGGGACGAGCGCCGCCGCAATGCACTTGTGCGCGAGCGATCTCGGGCCCGTATCGCGTCCGCCCGGAGAGATTGCGATTGCCGCATTTGCCCGCAATGCCTGCCGACACCGCCTCTAGGGCGCGCCCTCCGTGCGGGCGCTTCGCCCCGACGCCCAGCGGGCCCCTGCACTTCGGATCGCTCGTGGCGGCCGTGGCCAGCGTCCTCGACGCGCGCGCCCATGGCGGCCAATGGAAGGTGCGTATCGACGACGTGGACCGCCACCGCGCGGAACCCGGCGCAACGCGCACCATTCTGAGAACGCTCGAGACCTACGGCTTCGAGTGGGACGGCCCGGTGCAATACCAGCACGAGCGCACGACACGTTACCGCGAGGCCGCCGAACGACTGCGCGCCGCCGGCGACGCCTTCGATTGCGGCTGTTCGCGCCGCGACGTGGCCGCCGCCGGGCTGGCCGGGCTGGAAGGCCCCGTCTATCCCGGAACCTGCCGCGACGGCCTGCCCCCGGGGCGCCACGCGCGCAGCGTGCGCCTGCGCGTACCGCCCGGGACGGTCGCCTTCGACGACGACTGGCAAGGGCGCGTCGTGCAGGACGTCGCCCGCGACATCGGCGACTTCGTAATCTGGCGCGTGGACGACATCGCCGCCTATCACCTGAGCACCGTCCTCGACGACGCGGATCTCGGCGTGACGCGCGTGGTCCGTGGCGTGGACCTCATCGCCTCGACCCCCCGCCAGATCGTCCTGCAGCGTCTGCTGGGGCTGGCCACGCCCGTTTACGCGCACCACGCCGTCGTCACCGCGCGCGGACGCAAGATCGGCAAGCGCACGCATGCCCCCGCCGTGGACGACACGGCCCCGGCCGCGACCTTGGCCGCCGCGCTCGAATTCCTGGGCCAGGAGCCCCCCGCCGACCTTGCCGCGAGCGGTCTGGATGCCGCCTGGGCGTGGGCGCGGTCCCACTGGCGCCCCGAAGTCCTCGCGGCGGAGAGTCCGCCCATCCCCCGCCATGGATGAGCGCACAGGGGCGCCGGCGGGCCGCATTGCCGACTCGGGATTTCGTGCCGGCCGGGGACTCGGCAACCGCCACGTGCAATCCGTGCTGGGCGGCATGCCCGGCCTCCGCCGCCCGTCGGTCACCCGCGAGCGCTGGGAACTGGACGACGGTGACTTCCTGGATGTCGACTGGCTGCGCCCCGACGGCCGGGCGTGGGCGCTGGTCCTGCCCGGCCTGACCGGCGGGCTCGGCTCCGCCTACGCCGTGCGGCTCCTGCGCGCGCTCGCCACGGCCGGCTATCGGGCGGGACTCCTCAACTACCGCGGGCACTCCGGGCGCCCCAACCGTCTCGCGACGGGCTACCACGCCGGCTTTACGCGCGATCTGGACACGGTGGCGCAGCGGCTCGCGGGCAAGTACGGGCCGGGCGTCGTCGCCGGCTACTCCCTCGGCGGCAACCTGCTGCTCAAGTGGCTGGGCGAGACGGGTGACGACGCGCCGGTGCGGGCGGCCGCCGCGGTCTCCGTGCCCTTCGACCTCGCCGCGGCGGCGGCGAGCCTCCGGGCCGGGCCCGCCCGTGCCTATGACCGCTACCTGCTGATCGGCCTGCGCCGCTACGTACGCCGCAAGTTCCGAGACCGTCGCGCGCTGCCGATGCCCCTGAGCGAGCTAGGAGGGCTCAAGAGCATCGAGGCTTTCGACGAGCACATTACCGCGCCGCTGCACGGATTCGACGGCGCGGCGGATTACTATGCGCGGGCCAGCTGCCGGCCGTGGCTCGCCAAGATCCGCGTGCCGACGCTGGTGCTCAACGCTCGCGACGACCCGCTCGTCCCGGCGGACAGCCTGCCGGCGGAGCAGGACCTGGGCGCATCGGTCACGCTGGCGCTATCGGACCGGGGCGGGCACGTGGGCTTCATCGACTCACACGGCTTCGGTTGGCCACGCTACTGGCTGGAATCGCGCCTGCTCTCCCATCTGGCGGGAGACCGCGAGCCGCCTCCCGCAAACCCGGGAGGCGACGGGCTTTAGGGCGCCAGCTCGAGTGCCGCCAGCGCCGCCAGGAGGACCGGCAGATACTTCCTTCCCGCCAGCCTCGCGATCGAGCCGGGATCCCGCAGTCTCACCCGGCGGCTTTTGACCTCGAGGACCTCGCGCCGCGCAAAGCGCTTGAACAGGCGGCTGACCGTCTCCGTTGCCAGGCCGAGGAAAGCCGCAATGTCCTGGCGCCGCATCTGGAGTCGAAACGTGGCCGGGTCCCGGCCCCGGTCCCGTTCACGCCGGCTCAGGTACTCGAGGAAGGCCGCCAGGCGCGATGCCGCATCGCGCTCGCCCAGAAGCAGGCGATGCTCGGAGCGCCGCCACACCTCGCGGCTTACCAGCGCCAGCAATTCGCGCTCCAGGCCCGGGACGTCCACCTGAGCGGCCGTGAGGTCCGCCACCGCCAGACGGAAGACCGACCCCGGTTCCAACGCCTCGATCGTGAACTGGAACGGTCGCCGTCCGAGCGATTCCAGGCCCAGGAAGTCTTCCTCGAAGTACAGGTCCCCGACCAGTTCGCGCCCGTTTGCGTCCGCGGCGGAAGCCTTGAAAGAGCCGCTCGCCACGGCGTAGATCGCTTCCCCGACCTCGCCCTGCCGGCAAATTACATCGCCCCGCTTCACGGGCACGGGCCCGTGCACCACGTCGCGAATTCTCTTCAGCTCGGACTCCGGGAAGCCGTAGCGGGCCGACAGCCACTGCAACTCGTACGCACACAAGGCGGACAGGAGCCCGGCGAGGTTCAAATGGGTGAAGTGCATGCTCGTGCCTCCACACGACGCCTTCCGAGCACGCTAGCCCCGAAAAGCCCTCAGGACAAGAGGGCATATGCCTGAATGCGCTGGAACCGGCCGGCCGCCGCGCCCCCCCAAAAAAGAAGGGCCCGCTTGGCGGGCCCTTCCGGATAGCCGTCGAAGTAGCGGCTGAACGGTCAGCCGGAGGTCGCTTCCTGATCCTCGGCCTCAACCGCCTTCATGCTCAGGCGCACACGGCCCTGCTTGTCGACTTCCAGCACCTTCACCCGGATCACGTCGCCTTCGCTCAGGCGATCGCTGACGCGCTCGACCCGCTCGTCCGAGATCTGCGAGATGTGGACCAGCCCGTCGCGTCCCGGCAGGATGGAAACGAAGGCGCCGAAGTCCATCAGCTTGACGACCTTGCCCTCGTAGATCTTGCCCACCTCGACGTCGGCCGTGATGTCTTCGATGCGCTTGCGGGCCATCTCGCCGGCGGCCGCGTCGACGGACGCGATCTTGATGGTGCCGTCGTCCTCGATGTCGATCGTCGTGCCCGTCTCCTCGGTCAGGGCGCGGATCACGGCGCCGCCCTTCCCGATGACGTCGCGAATCTTCTCGCGGTCGATCTTGAGCGTGATGATGCGCGGCGCCCACTCGGACAGCTCGCTGCGCGGCTTCTCGATGACCGCGTTCATCTTGCCCAGAATGTGGAGTCGGCCCTCGCGTGCCTGCGCGACCGCCGTCTCCATCACTTCGCGGGTGATGCCCTGGATCTTGATGTCCATCTGCAGCGCCGTGACGCCGTCCTCGGTGCCCGCGACCTTGAAGTCCATGTCGCCGAGATGGTCCTCGTCGCCGAGGATATCGGTGAGCACCGCGTAGTCACTGCCTTCCTTGATCAAGCCCATGGCGACGCCCGCCACCGGGGCCGAAATGGGCACGCCGGCGTCCATCAGGGACAGGCTGGTGCCGCAGGTCGTGGCCATGGAGCTGGAGCCGTTCGACTCCGTCACCTCGGAGACCACTCGGATGACGTAGGGATAGTCGGCCATGTCGGGCATGACCGCCTGGATCCCGCGCTTCGCGAGGCGGCCGTGGCCGATCTCGCGCCGCTTCGGAGACCCCATGAATCCCGTCTCGCCCACGCTGTACGGCGGGAAGTTGTAATGCAGCATGAACGGCTCACGACGCTCGCCGGAGAGCTCGTCGATGCGCTGGGCATCGCGTTCAGTGCCGAGCGTGGTAACAACCAGCGCCTGCGTCTCACCGCGCGTGAAGAGCGCGGAGCCGTGGGTGCGGGGCAGCATGCCCACTTCGACGTTGATCGGGCGCACGTCGGTGCGCTCGCGCCCGTCGATGCGCTTGTCGCCCTTCAGGATGCGTCCGCGCACGAGTTTCTTTTCCAGTGCGCCGAACTCGCTGCCGACGTCCTCGGCGCTGTAGGCCGGGTCCGCCTCCTCGCCGGCGAAGGCTTCCATCGCCTCTTCGCGCAGCCGCGAAAGCTCCGCCTGGCGCTCGGCCTTGGCGGTAATCCGGTAGGCATCGGCGATTCCCTGGCCAAAGCGCGAATCGAGCGCTTCCCCGAGGCCCTCGGCCGCGGCCGGCGGGGTCCAGTCCCAGGCCGGCTTCCCGGCTTCCGCCTTGAGCTCGTTGATGGCCTTGATCGCGGTCTGCATCTGCTCGTGGCCGAAGAACACGGCGTCGAGCATGGTCTTCTCGGGAAGCCGCGAAGCCTCCGACTCGACCATGCTCACGGCCTCCTCGGTCCCCGCGACCACGAGGTCCAGCTCGGAAGCGGCCGTCTCGGACAGCGTGGGGTTGAGCAGGAATTCACCGTCCTTGTACCCGACCCGGCAGGCCCCGATCGGGCCGGCCCAGGGCATGCCCGACAGCGCCAGGGCGGCGGAGGATCCCAGCAACGCCGGGATGTCGGGGTCGATCTCGGGGTTCATCGAGACCACCGTCGCGACGACCTGCACCTCGTTCTTGAAGCCCTTGGGGAACAGGGGCCGGACGGGGCGATCGATCAGACGGCAGGTGAGCACTTCCTTCTCGCCCGGACGTCCCTCGCGGCGGAAGAACCCGCCCGGGATGCGCCCGGCTGCGTAGGTCTTTTCCTGGTAGTTGACGGTCAGGGGGAAGAAACTGCGGCCCGGATCGGCGTGACGGCGTCCGACGGCGGTGACCAGCACGGTCGTGTCGGCCATCGTGACCAGAACGGCACCGTCGGCCTGGCGCGCCATGCGCCCGGTCTCCAGCGTGACCTGTTTGCCCCCGAAATCGAAACTCTTGCTAATTACTGACACTTTGGCTCCCGGATTGATGTGTGGCGCGCGATCAGCGGCGCAGGCCGAGCCGCGAAATCAGCTGCTGGTAGCGCTGGCGGTCCGAGCCCTTGAGGTAATCGAGAAGGCGGCGGCGCTGGCTGATCATCTTGAGCAGCCCGCGGCGCGAATGGTGGTCCTTCTTGTGGGTGCCGAAGTGCTCGGTCAGCTCCGCAATGCGGGCCGAGAGCAGCGCCACCTGCACTTCCGGGGATCCGGTGTCGGAATCGCTGGCACCGTACTCGGTGACAATCCGACGTTTATCTTCCTGGTTCAGTGACATTCAGTCGTCTCCGCTAACTATCAGGTTTTGCCTACATTTAACCGGTCTATTTTACGGCCATCCGCACTCGGCACTCAAGCTGCCGCCGCCCGGACCAGGCGGCGCGGCGCCACCCGGCCGTCGTCGAGCATCTCTCCGACGCCCAGAAAGCGCCCGGAATCGTCGTAGAGCCGCAGCCAGCCGTCCACCGGAACCCGTGGAACCAGGACCGGCTGGCCGTGGCGCAGGAAGTGCGCCAGTTCCGCGGTCAGGCTGACCGCCGGCCACTCCTTCAGCGCCGCATCGGCGGGCAGCAGGAAGCGCTTCGGTTCCGGGTCTTCTTCAAGTTCCGCGAGGGACACGAGGCCGTCCGCTTCGACGAAGCCGGCGACCCCGGTGCGCCGCAACGCGCTCACGTGGGCGACCGTTCCCAGGGCCTCGCCGACATCCTCCACCAGCGTGCGCACGTAGGTGCCCTTGGAGCAGTGGACCCGTAGCTGCAGCCGCTCCTCCCCGATCCCGGTCAGGGTGAGTTCGTGGATCCGCACCGCGCGCGGTTCGCGCTCGACGGTGACCCCCTGGCGCGCGAGGGCGTAGAGGCGCTCGCCCTTGTGCTTGAGGGCCGAATACATCGGCGGGACCTGCTGGATGTCGCCGCGGAAGCGCGCCAGCACCGCCTCGACCTGCTCCGGCTCCAGCGCGGGCACGTCCGCGGTGGCGCGTACCGCCCCGTCCGCGTCGGCCGTCTCGGTCGCCACGCCCAGGCGCGCCTCGACGTCGTACCACTTGCCGGCGTCCAGCAGGAAGGCCGCTAGCTTCGTAGCCTCGCCAAAGCACAGGGGCAGCATGCCGCTCGCGAGCGGGTCGAGGCTGCCCGTGTGGCCGCCGCGACGGGCGTCGAGGGCCCGCTTGGCGCGATTCAGCGCCTGGGTGGAGGTAATCCCGCCCGGCTTGTCGAGCAGCAGGACACCGTTGACCGGGCGGCCCCGGCGACGGCTCACGAGCCCTCCTCGCTGCGGGGCAGCCCCCGCGAGATCAGCTCCTCGAGCTTCTGATAACGCGCCCCGCGGTCGTCCCAGTGGAACTCGAGCCAGGGCACGGCACGCAGTCGCACGCGCCCGGCCAGGCCCCGCCGCAGGCGCTTGCCGGCGTGACGGAGCGCGGCCACGGCATCCTCGCCGTTGGCCTCGGGGTCGGCGCTGGAGATCATCACCCGGGCGCGCTTGAGATCCGGGGACATGTCGACCTCGGTCACGGTCACGAGATGCAGGCGCGGATCGGCGCACTCGCGCTCGATGAGTCCCGCCAGCACCTGGGCGACTTCCGCGCCGACGCGCTCGGCACGCGAATACGGCAGCTGACCGCTATGCATGTCCGCCCTCCTCCGCTTGCACGGAGGTTCCGGTTCGCGTCAGCGGGAGACTCATGCCGGGATCGAACGCTCCACTTCCACGCGCTCGAAGCACTCGATCTGGTCGCCCGCCTTGACGTCGTTGTAATCCTTCACGGCGATGCCGCACTCGGTGCCGGCACGGACCTCGTTCACGTCGTCCTTGAAGCGGCGCAGCGATTCCAGGCGTCCCTCGAAGATCACGACGTTGTCGCGCAGAACGCGGATCGGGTTGTCACGCCGCACGTAGCCGTCCACGACGAGGCAGCCGGCCACGGCGCCGAAGCGCGGCGAGCGGAACACGTCCCGCACTTCCGCCAGCCCCACGATCTGCTCGCGAAGCTCCGGCGAGAGCATCCCCGAAAGCGCCTGGCGCACATCCTCGATCAGCTCGTAGATCACGCTGTAGTAGCGGATGTCGATGCCGCCTTCCTGCTGCGCCTTGCGCGCCACGCTGTCGGCGCGGACGTTGAAGCCGAAGATCACGGCCCCCGAGGCCATAGCCAGGTTCACGTCCGACTCGGTGATACCGCCGACGCCGGAGCTGACGATCTTGACCTGCACCTCGTCGTTGGACAGGCGCGTCACGCCGTCGCGCACCGCCTCGAGGCTGCCGTGCACGTCGGCCTTGATGATCAGATTCAGCGTCTGGACGTCCTGCTGCTGCATCTGCTGGAACATTTCGTCCAGCTTGCTCGGCTGCTGGGACGCCAGGCGCACATCGCGCTCGCGATCCTCGCGGTGCGACGCGACCTCGCGGGCCTTGCGCTCGTCTTCCACGACCAGCGCCTCGTCGCCCGCGTCGGGCGTGCCCGACAGGCCCAGGACCTGCACGGGCATGGACGGTCCGGCGTTCTTCATCTGCTTGCCGGTGTCGTCCAGCAGCGCACGCACCCGGCCGAATTCCTGGCCGGCCAGCAGCACGTCGCCCCGCTTGAGCGTCCCCTCCTGGACGAGGATCGTGGCGACCGCACCGCGCCCCTTGTCCAGGCGCGACTCGAGCACGATCCCGCGGGCCGGGCCGTCGGGCGCGGCCTTGAGCTCGAGCAGCTCCGCCTGGAGCAGCACCGCTTCGAGCAATGCGTCGATCCCTTCGCCCGTGTGGGCCGACACCGGCACGAACTGGATGTCGCCACCCCAGTCCTCGGGTACCACCTCGCGCTGCGCCAACTCGCTCTTGACGCGGTCGACGTCCGCCTCGGCGCGATCGATCTTGTTGACCGCCACGACGATCGGCACCTCGGCCGCCCGGGCATGCTCGATCGCCTCGATGGTCTGCGGCATGACGCCGTCGTCGGCCGCAACCACCAGGACCACGATGTCGGTGGCCTGGGCGCCGCGCGCCCGGATGGCCGTGAAGGCCTCGTGGCCGGGCGTGTCCAGGAACGTGATGCCCCCGGAGTTGTGCGTGACGTGGTAGGCGCCGATGTGCTGCGTGATGCCGCCGGCCTCCTTGGCGGCGACCTTGGCGCGGCGGATGTGGTCCAGCAGGGACGTCTTGCCGTGGTCGACATGGCCCATCACCGTGATGACCGGCGAGCGCGGCTTGGCGTCTCCGCGCTCCACGTCGGTCTTCAGCAGTTCGGCCTCCACGTCCTGGTCGGACTCCAGCCGCGCGATGTGGCCCATTTCCTCGACCACGAGCGCGGCGGTGTCCTGGTCCAGCATCTGGTTGATCGTGGCCATCATGCCCATGCCCATGAGCGTCTTGATGACCACGGCGCCCTTGACGGCCATGCGCTGCGCGAGATCGCTCACGCTGAGAGCCTCGGGCACGGCCACCTCAATCTTCTTCGGTTCCACCGGCTGCTGGAACCCGCCGTGCTGCGTCTCGACCTTCGCGACCCGCGCGCGTCCGCGACGCTGGCGCCCGCCGGCACGCGACGGCCGGCGACCGCGGCCGCCCTTCTTGACGTGCAACTCTCCGGACAGGGGTTTGCCAGGGCCGGCCGCCGGGGCGCCGGGCTTCGCGTGGCGCGGTTGCATGGCGCGCTCCAGGCGCTTCTGTTCCTCGGCTTCCTCGCGACGGGCCTCGGTCTCCGCGCGGATCCGCTCGGCCTCCTGCTCCCGCTCACGGGCCTCTTCCTCGCGCCGCTTCGCTTCGCGCTCGCGCTCGGCCGCCTCGGCCTCGCGGCGCTCCTCTTCTTCCTTGCGACGCTGCTCGATCTCTTCCTCGCGACGGCGTTCTTCCGCAAGCCGGGCCTCTTCCTCGGCCTCGCGCTCGCGCCGCGCCTGCTCGACGCGTTCCTGCTCCTGCTCCATCACGGCGGCGCGCTTGACGTAGGTGCGCTTGCGGCGGACCTCCACATTGACCGTCTTCGCGCGGCCCTGACCGCCCGAGACCTTGAGCTCGCTCATGCTTCGCCGCTTGAGCGTCACGCGGCGCGGCTCCACTTCGTCCCGGCCTTTCTCTCCGTGCGAGCGCCGCAGGTGGGCGAGCAGTTCCATCTTCTGCTCGCTCGTGACCGTGTCGTCGGCCTTGCCGACCTTGACGCCGGCTTCCTCGAACTGTTCCAGCAGCCGATCCACAGGTATGCCCACCTGCTCGGCGAACTGTCGAACCGTCACTTCCGCCATTCGCCCGTCCTCCTTATTCGGCCGCCTTCGCCGTTGACTCCGCGTCTTCGCTCGCGTCGTTGTCTTCGTCCTTGAACCAGATGGCGCGCGCCGACATGATCATCGCCGCGGCGTCTTCGGACTCCATGCCCGCGATCTCGACCAACTCGTCCGTCGCGAGCTCCGCCAGATCCTCGCGGCTCTTGACGCCTCCTTCCACGAGCTTCACGGCGAGATCGCGCGTGACGCCCTCGACCTCGAGCAGGTCCTTGTCGACGTCGGCCTGCTCCATGGCCTCTTCCGACGCAATCGCCTGCGCCAACAGCGCGTCGCGCGCCCGGGTGCGCAACTCCTCGACCATGTCCTCGTCGAATTCCTCGATCCGCGTCAATTCCGCGGTCGGCACGTAGGCCACCTCGTCCAGCGACGCAAAGCCTTCCTGAACCAGGATGTCGGCGACTTCCTCGTCCACGTTGAGCCTGTCGATGAACAGCTGTGTCAGGCGCGTAGCTTCCGCCTCGCTCTTCTGCTCGGCCTCTTCGGTGCTCATCACGTTGAGCTCCCAGCCCGTCAGTTCGCTCGCGAGGCGCACGTTCTGGCCGCCGCGGCCGATCGCCTTCGACAGGAAATCTTCCGACACGGCGATGTCCATGCTGTGGCGTTCCTCGTCGACCACGATCGAGAGGACCTCCGCGGGCGCCATCGCATTGATGACGAACTGGGCGGGATTCTCGTCCCACATGATGATGTCGACGCGTTCCTCGTTGAGCTCGCGCGAAACCGCCTGCACGCGCGAGCCGCGCATGCCGACGCACGCGCCGACCGGATCCACGCGACGGTCGAGGCTCTGCACCGAGATCTTCGCGCGTACCCCCGGCTCGCGGGCGGCCCCCACGATGTCGATCAGCCCCTGGCCGACTTCCGGCACTTCCAGCTTGAACAGCTCGATGATCAGCTGCGGGTCCGTGCGGCTGATGATCAGCTGCGGGCCGCGGAAGTCGTCGCGCACTTCCTTGAGGTAGCCGCGCAGGCGATCGCCCGGACGCACCGATTCGCGCGGGATGGCTTCCTCGCGCGGAATGAAGCCTTCCGCGTTGCCGCCGAGGTCCACGTAGACGTTGCCGCGCTCCACGCGTTTGACCACGCCGCTGACGAGTTCGCCCACGCGGTCGAGGTAAATCTCGGCGACCTGCTTGCGCTCGGCCTCGCGCACCTTCTGGAAGATGACCTGCTTCGCCGTCTGCGCCGCGATGCGCCCGAAGGCGATCGACTCCATGGGCTCTTCCACGAAGCCTTCGACTTCGGCCTTAGGATCGTGCTCCTGCGCGTCGGCCAGGTGCAGCTGCGCGGCCGGGTTCTCGATCTCTTCTTCTTCCGGCAGCACCGCCCACCGGCGGAAGGTGTCGTACTCGCCGCTCGCGCGGTCGATCGCCACGCGCACATCGATGTCCTCGGCGTGGCGCTTGCGCGTCGCCGAAGCGAGCGCCGCCTCGAGCGCCTCGAAAATCACGTCGCGCGATACGCCCTTCTCCGCCGAGACGGCATCCACGACCATCAACAGTTCTTTGCTCATCGCTCTGTCACCCTTTCCCTTTCTTGGGGAAATCCGGCGCCGCCGGCACCAGCCGCGCGGCCAGTATCTCGTCCAGCGACACCGCCGTGTCTTCCTCGCCGCTGCGCAACCGGAGCGTCGAATCCTCGACGCCCAGGACGCACCCGCGCATCTTCGTTACCGCACCGTCCCTCATCAGGCGCACGCGGACCTCCTCGCCGGTCACCGCCGCGAAATGCGCCGCGGTGCGCAGTGGACGCTCGGGTCCCGGCGAGGACACTTCCAGGCGATACGGCCCGGGCAGCGTATCCTCCACGTCGAGCAATGCCTCGACGGCCCGGCTGACCCGCTCGCAATCGTCCAGGCCGATGCCCGCGGGCGCATCGATGAACAGCCGCAACTTCCCGCCACGGCCGCGCACCCATTCGACGTCGAGCAGCTGGTAGCCGAGGTCCTCGACCTCCGGCTCGAGCCGATCGATCAGCGTCTTGCGATCTACCCGCGGCATCGCTCGTTCCTTCCTCCTCCGTCGCGTCCCACGGAGGCCGGAAACAAAAAATGGGCCAACCGGCCCATTTCTTGTTGCTCCCGCGGGAGCCCTTTATCGCCCGCCTGGCCAGCGGAACTTGGTAGCGGGGGCAGGATTCGAACCTGCGACCTTCGGGTTATGAGCCCGACGAGCTGCCAGACTGCTCCACCCCGCAACGGCAAGCAGCATGATAGCGGCTGACCCCCGCCGTTTCAAGAGTCGCGAACACAATTTTTACATTCGGCGGCTGTTCGGCGGGCAAAGGGAGCGCGTGGCCGCGGGCGACTTCGCGATGCGTGTTTCGGACATTGCGGGCCGGCCGATCCACACCCCGACGTCTCCCGGTCGCGATGGGCCGACTGGCGAACAATCTTTCCGATGTGTCAGAATTCGCCTCTATCGTCCGGCCGATCGCCTTCCGCCGGCATTCCCAGACGCTGAACGACCAAGGACCGACACATGCTCAGACCCTTTCCGGCCGCCCTGTCTTTGATCGCTGCGACCGCCATCCTGTCAGTTCCCTGCGGCGCCCGCGCCCAGACTCCGGCACCCGATTCCGCAACGCGCGTGCAACTCGGCACCATCCAGGTGACTGCGACGCCGATGCCGGAACACGTGGGGACGGTGCCGAAGACGGTGACGGTGATCACGCATCAGGAACTCGAGCGGCTCGGGGCCACGGACCTGCGCAGCGCCCTCCAGGTCGCGGGCGGCGTCTACATCGCCCCCGGCGGCGACGGAGGGCCGGCCGGTTCCGTACCCCAGTTCCAGGGCCTGCAGGAGTTCGACGCTTTTCTCCTGCTCGTCGACGGCGTGCCCTGGGGCGGTGCGTTCAACCCCGACCTCCCCAGCCTGGACATGAACGACGTCGCCCGCATCGAGGTGATTCGCGGCGCCGCCCCCGTGAAGTTCGGCGGGACCGCCTTCGTCGGCGTCATCAACGTCATCCACCGGGCGGCGGGCGATCCGACGCATACCCTGAAAGCGAGCGTGGGCAGCTGGGACAGCGGCAGCGTGTCGTTCGCCACGCCGCTGACCACAAAGGGCCCGGTGAAGCAATCGCTCGCGGTCGACGCGAGCCGGCGCGGCATGCGGGACTACCGTGCGGGCTACGACCGCCAGCACCTGCTCTACCGCGCGGCGGCCAATACGGACAACGGGACCTTCCGCATCGACTTCGACGCCCTGCAGCTGCAGCAGAAACCGCAGAGTCCGATCCCGCTGAGTGATGCCGCGGGCGGCCTCGCCACGGACGTCCCCGTCGACTCCAACCAGAACCCGAGCGACGCCGAGATGAACACGGAACGCTACTACCTCTCCACCGGATACGATGCGCAACTCGGTGCGGGCACCTGGTCCACGACGCTCGCCGCCACCTTCCGCCACCAGCGCAACGTCCGTGGATTTCTCCGCACCGACGCCTACAAGACCGGCGGCGCGCCCAACGCGGACGGGTTCGACCAGAGCGTCAGCCAGACCGGCATTTACTTCGATACGCACTACGACTACGTCCTGGGCGCCGACCTGCGCATGGTCAGCGGCTTCAACTACCTGTACGGTCGGGGAAGGCAGACGAGCAGCAACTACGCTTACTACGTCAGCCCCGGGGGCGGCAACCCGCCGAGCAGCCGGTCGCGACCGGTGGACGAGCAGACGCGGCTCGAGGACCGGCGTTCGTTCTTCGGCGCCTACTCGCTAGCGGACTGGACCTTCGCCCCGTCCTGGGACCTGCAGGCGGGCCTGCGACTGAACCACACCATCGAAAACCGCAGCGCGGCCCTGTGGCCCTCCCAGGCGAGCGGCGAGCCGCCCAGGCACACTACGGCGCGGCAGACCAACACGCGGCTCAGCGGCACGCTGGCGCTGAGCCGCACGTTGTGGAACGACGCGGCGGGCCGGGCCGTGGCGTACGCCTCCTACGACCACACCTTCAAACCGGCGGCCGTCGACTTCGGGCCGGAGGCGGAAGGCGGGATCCTTCAGCCCGAGACCGCGCAGTCCTACGAGGCCGGCGTCAAGGGTTACGCCGCCGGGCCGGGCCTGGGCTGGAAGGCCTACCTGTTCTGGGTGAACTTCTCCAACGTCGTGATCCCGGCCTCGGAAGGCGGTCTGCCCGGACTGGAGAACGGCGGCCAGCAGCGCCTGCGCGGCATCGAGACGGAACTGCACGGAAGCATTGCGGGCGCGTGGCGGTGGACCGCCACCTACGCCTACCACGACGCGACGTACACGAACTACGTCGTGGAGCACAACGGGCATACCGAACAGCTCGCCGGCAACCGGATCGTGATGTCCCCGCACGACCTGATCAAGGCGGGGATCAGCCGGCGCCCGGACAACGGCTGGATCGCGAACGTGGACGTCGAGCTGGTCGGCCCCCGCTACTACGACCGCGAGAACGACATCCGGGCCCCGGGTTACGGCACGGTCAACGCCGGCGTGGGATACCGCTTCGACACCTGGACGCTGCGACTGGACGGCCGTAACCTCACCGACCGCCGCCCGGCCGTCGCCGAGAGCGAACTGGGACCCGACTCGTTCTACGTGATGCCCGCCCGCTCGATCAGCCTCGGCGCCACGCTGAACTGGTAGCGACCGCGGCCCGGGCGCCGGCGGCGGTTCAGTCCCCGCCCCCGGCTCCCGGCACGTTTTCTAGAGCGCGGCGCGCCGCATCCTCGGCGAGTAGCCCGGCGCCGTGCGCCTCGCGCGGCAGTTCCAGCGCACGGGCGATCTCCAGGCCCGACGGGATCGCGGCGGGCTCCGCCCGCCGGCCGGCAAGGCATTCGGACAGGTACGACGCGCAGGCCACCAGCGCGGGCTCCCCCAGCAACTCGTAGCGCGCCGCCACGATGACGTGCCCGTGCACCGCCACGCGTAATCGCACGAGCGAGCCCGATGCCCGGCTGCCGGCTTCCCCGCTCCCTATCACGGCCCCGGCGACGACCGGGAGCGGTCCGGTGTTCCGCGGGTTCTCGATATGATCGCGGGCGAACGCGCCGAACGCTTCCGGTCCCGGCATGACGGGCTCAGGCAGGGCTGGGAGCCATCGCGCGCAGCCGCTCGACGCCCGCACCGATGTGCTCGACCGCGAACGCGATCTCCTCGTCGGTGGTGAAGCGCCCGACGCTCACCCGCAGGCTCGAGCGCGCCCGCTCGTCGGAAAGCCCGATCGCCTTGAGCACGTACGACGGTGCGCGCGAACCGGAACTGCAGGCCGAACCGGTCGATACCGCGACGTCCGTGAGGAAATACAGCAACGAGTCGGCCACGATGCCGTCGAAGGCGAGGTCGAGGATATGCGCGGCGCGATGCTCCGCGGCCGGGCCGTTGACGTGCACGCCGCCCAGCCGCTGCAGACCTTCCAGCAGTTGCGCCGACAGGCGCCCGCAATGGGCGGCATCCTCGGCGAGACGTTCCCGGGCGATTGCGAACGCCTTGCCCATGCCCACGATCTGGTGTGTCGCTAGCGTGCCCGATCGCAGTCCCTGCTCGTGCCCGCCGCCGTGGACCAGGGCATCGAGCCGCACTTCGGGGGCGCGCCGCACGTAGAGGGCTCCGATGCCCTTGGGGCCGTAGAGCTTGTGCCCGGAGAACGACATCAGGTCCACCGGCACGCGGGCCAGGTCCACGGGGACCTTGCCGGCGCCCTGAGCGGCGTCGACGTGAAAGAGCACGCCGTGCTCGCGGCACACCGCACCGATCGCGGCGATGTCTTCGATGACGCCGATCTCGTTGTTGACGAGCATGATCGATACCAGCACGGTCTCCGGGCGGATCGCCTCGGCGACGCGTTCCGGCGGGATGCGTCCGTCGGCTTCGGGCCTGAGGTAGGTGACCGCGCCGCCGTCGGCCTCGATCGAGCGCGCGGCGTCCAGCACCGCCTTGTGCTCGATCCGGGACGTCACGACGTGGGCGCCGCTCATTCCGCGGGAGTGCACGACGCCCTTAAGCGCGAGGTTGTCCGACTCCGTCGCGCCGGAGGTGAAAACGATCTCTTCCGGCGCGGCGTTGACCAGCGCCGCGATCTCGGAGCGCGCCTGCTCGACCGCCTGGCGGGCCGTGCGCCCCGCGGCGTGGCTGATCGAAGCCGGGTTGGCGAAGCAGCCTTCCAGACCCAGGTACGGAACCATCGCTTCGACCACGGCGGGATCGGCGGGCGTGGTGGCGGCGTAATCCAGATATACGGGGAGTCTCATGCTCAAGTCTCGTCGTCGGCGCGGCGCCGTTCCTGCGGCGCCTGCTTTTCCACCGCGGAAAGAAATCCGCGTAACAGCTTAACCTCACTCGGCTCGAGGCGCGCCCGCCGCGCCAACCGCTGTACCCGCTGCAGCGCCCGCCGCGGCGCGTCGGCGGCGACGTAGCCCACCCCGCGGGCGACCCGATCGAAGTGCGCGCACAGGCCCGCCACGTCCTCGGCCGGCGCCACGGGCGGCGCCTCCGCGCGCACGCCGGCGCCCAGCGCCTGCCGGATCTCGTAGGCGACGACCTGGACCGCGGCGGCGAGATTCAGCGACGCGTAATCCTCGGCGGTGGGAATCCGCCACAGCCGGTTGCAGCGCGTGAGCGCCGCGGAGTCCAGCCCGGTCCGTTCCGGCCCGAAGAGAACCGCCACGTTTCCGGCCCCGGCCTCCCCGGCCAGGGCGCCCGCGCCCGAGCGCAGATCCACGAGTTCCGGTCCCAGCCGCCGGTGGGCGCGCGCGCTCGTGCCCACCACGTAGCGGACGCCCTCGAGCGCGGCATCGAGTCCCGCGACGACCCTCGCCTCGCGGACCAGATCGACCGCCCCGGATGCGCGCGCTTTTGCCTCGCTCTCCAGCGCGCACTGCGGGTCCACGAGGACGAGGTCGTCGAACCCCATGACCTTCATCGCCCGGGCGGCCGCCCCGACGTTGCCGGGATGGCTGGTTTCGACCAGGACGAAGCGGATGGAACCGGGCATAGTCAACGGTGGGCGTGGGCACGTTTGGTATTCTAGCCGGGCTCTGGTTACCGCCTTCCGGACCCGATGGACCCATTGGCCAATATTGCCGTGCGGGCAGCACGCCGCGCCGGCTCGATCATTCTCCGCTCCATGGATCGGCTCGACTCGGTCCAGGTGCGCGCGAAGCAGCAGAACGATTTCGTCACCGAGATCGACAAGCAGGCCGAGCAGGCCATCATCGACACGATCCGCAAGGCACACCCGGACCACGGCATCCTCGCCGAGGAGAGCGGGCGCCACCGGCGCGAAAGCGACATCGAGTGGATCATCGACCCCCTCGACGGCACGACCAACTATCTCCACGGCTTTCCCGCCTTCGCGGTATCCATCGCGGTGGCCGAGAAGGGGCGCCTCACCCGCGGTGTGGTCTACGACCCCCTCCGCGAGGAGTTGTACGTGGCCGTGCGCGGGCGCGGGGCGCTGCTCAATGACCGCCGGATCCGGGTCACCTCACGCCCGGGCCTCAAGGGTGCGCTCGTGGGTACGGGTTTCCCGTTCCGGGACATGCGCAACCTCGACGCCTACCTGGCGATGTTCCGCTCCGTGCTCGAGCACACCGCTGGTGTCCGGCGGGCGGGCGCCGCGGCCCTCGATCTCGCGTGGACGGCGGCGGGCCGCCTGGATGGGTTCTTCGAGCTTGCGCTCAAGCCGTGGGACATCGCCGCGGGATCGCTGCTCGTGGAGGAAGCCGGCGGCATGTTCGGCGGGGTCGACGGCAAGCCCGGGTGGCCCGTCGCGCGAGGCGACATCGTCGCAGGCAACCCGCGCATGTTCGCCGCCCTGTCGAGGAAAATCGCGCCGCACCTGCCGGAGTCGCTGGAGAAGACGGACTAGACGCCGCGCCGCATCAGGTCCGGTTCAGGACCCTGGCACTGCCTGCCCGCACCGCGCGGCTCAGGGTTGTTCTTCGGCCGCCGCCCGCTTCTTGGCCGCGAAATGCTGGCGCGAGACGCCGAGCATCAACGCGGTTGCGCTCGCGATGTAGATCGACGAGTAGGTGCCCACGATGATGCCGATCAGCAGGGCCAGGGAGAATCCCCGCAGGGCCGCCCCGCCCACGAACAGCAGCGCGATCACCACGAGCAGCGTCATGCCGGACGTAATGATCGTCCGGGAGAGCGTCTGGTTGATGGCCGCGTCCATGATCTCCATCGGCGAGCCGCGCCGCATCCGTTTGAAGTTCTCGCGAATCCGGTCGAAAACGACGACGGTATCGTTCACCGAATAACCCAGGACGGCGAGCACCGCCGCCAGTACGTCGAGGTTGAACTGCCAGTGGGTGAACGAAAAGATACCCACGGTGAACACCACGTCGTGCACGGTGGCCGCGACGGCACCCAGCGCGAGGCGCCACTCGAAACGTACCAGCAGGTAGACAAAGATCAGCATCAGGGTCACGAGCAACGCCAGTGCGCCCTGGTTGCGCAGCTGCCCGCCGACCTGCGGCCCCACGACGTTGACCTGCTTCTCGGTGACCTTGGGATTGTTGGACTGGAGCGTCTTGACGACTGCGGCGCCCTGCTCCTTGGCGACCTGATCCTTGTGCGGTCGCAGGCGGATCATCACCTCGGTGGGCGCCCCGAAATGTTGCACCGTGAAGTTGTCGAATCCTGCCTTATCGAGCTGGTTGCGCACGGCGTCCGTGGCGACGGCCTGCGGATAGGAGACTTCCACGACCACACCGCCCGTGAAGTCGAGCCCCAGGTTCAGCCCGCGCGTTGCGAAGGAGGCGACCGCCGCCGCCAGCACGACGAGCGACATGAAAATCGCCGCCTTGCGTGTGCGCAGGAAATTGAAGTGCGTCTGGCGCTTGAACAGTTCCACGGCGCCTGCCTCCTAGACCGGTAGCGACTTGAGCCGGCGACCGCCGAAGATCACATTGACGATCGCGCGCGTGCCCATGATGGCGGTAAACATCGACGTCAGGATGCCGAACGTAAGCGTAATCGCAAAGCCCTTCACCGGCCCCGTGCCGATGGCGAACAGGACGAGCCCGGCAATCAGCGTCGTCAGGTTGGAGTCGAAGATCGTATTCATGGCGCGGTCGTAGCCGGCCTGGATCGCGGCCTGCGGGGAGGACCCGATCCGCAATTCCTCGCGGATACGCTCGTAGATCAGGACGTTGGCATCAACCGCCATACCGACGGTCAACACGATACCGGCGATGCCGGGCAGCGTCAGGACGGCCTGCACCAGCGACAGGATAGCCACCACGAGCACGAGGTTCATGATCAAAGCGACGTCGGCGATCAGGCCGAAGGCCTTGTAGTAAACCGCCATGCCCACGACCACGAGAATGAAGCCGAGCACCACCGCGGCGAAGCCGTAATGGATGTTCTGACGGCCGAGGCTCGGTCCGATCGTGCGCTCCTCGACGAAGTTCATGGGCGCCGCGAGCGGGGTGCGCAACGTCAGGGCCAGGCTCTTGGCTTCCTGCTGGCTGAGCCCGGTGATCTGGAAGCGGCTGGAAAACGGGCTACGGATCGTCGCGACGTTGATGACCTTCTTGACCTTCTTCGTCGTGGTGACGGTCTTGCCGCCGACCTTCTTCGATTCCGTCCGGTTCTGGATCAGCAGCACCGCCATCGGCTTGCCGATGTTGTGGCGGGTGACCTTCCCCATGCGCGAGGCGCCCGAGGAGTTAAGCGACACGTTGACGTCGGGTGTGCCGCTCTGCTGGTCGAAGCCGGACGTTGCGTCCGTGATTTCCGGCCCGGCCGCGACGATATCGCGCTTGAGCAGAACGGGCTGGCCGTTCTGGCTACGGAACAGCTGCGCGTCCAGCGGCACCTGCCCCGTACGGGCCGCCTGCTGAGCGTCGGAACCCTTGCCCTGATACACGAGGCGGAACTGCACGGTGGCGGTGTCGCCCAGCTGCTGCTTCGCCCGCGCGGCGTTCTGCAGGCCGGGCAGTTCCACCACGATGTAGTTCTGCCCCTGGCGCTGGACGACCGGCTCGGCCACGCCAAGCTCGTTGACCCGGCGCCGCAGGGCGGCCACGTTTTCCTCGATCGCCTGGTTGCGAATCTGCTGCAGGCGGGCGGGAGACGGTGTCATCCGCGTCTCGGCCTTGCCCTTCACCGAATAGTCGGTGAACGTGGCCTTCGGGTAGTCATTGCGTATGACCCCTTCGGCCTTGGAACGGGCCTGGGCGTTCGGGAACGTGAAGTGCAGCGTCTGCTTTTCGCGGGCCGAGTCCGTGTAACGGACGCCGGCCTTGCGGAGGGCCGACTGGATGCTGTGCAGATCGTTGTCGAGCGTCTGAGCGAGCGCGGCCTTGATGTCGACACTCAGGCGGAAATAGATGCCGCCCACGAGGTCGAGCCCCTTGGCCATCGGCTTCAGTCCCAGGGACTGCATCCAGCCCGGCGTCCGCGGAACGAGGTTCTGCGCCACGGAGTAGTCGCTTCCGAGGGCGTTGTCGATCACCCGGTTGCCGCGCAGTTGCGCGCTGGTGTCGGGAAAGATCACGACATCCTTCTGCGCGCCCCGCTGGGTGTGCGCATAAGGGACGTTCGCCGCCTTGAGGGCCCCGGAGATCTTGTCCATGACGCCCGGCGCGAGCTTGTTGGAGTCGACGCGCGTGATCTGCACCGCCGGCGAGTCGCCGAAGAGGTTCGGCATGGCGAATACCACCCCGAACAACACTACCCCGATGACAAGGAGATTCTTCCAGAGGGGATAACGGTTCATTCCGCCGCCCCCCGGGCCTGCTTACCCCGTGCGGATGTCCGCCGCATGATGCCTGCCTTCCCTAGCCGTTAGCCGTGCTTGATCGTGCCCTTGGGGAGCACCGTGCCGATGGCGTTCTTCTGGACGCGGATTTCCACGCCCTTGGCCACCTCGATCCCGATGTACTGGTCGCCCAGCTGGGTGACCTTGCCCAGCATGCCGCCGTTGGTCACCACTTCATCGCCCACGCCGAGCTGATCGACCATCTGCCGGTGCTGCTTCTGGCGCTTCTGTTGCGGCCGAATCAGCATGAAATAGAAGAGCACGCCGATCACGGCGATGAGGATCAGGAACGACCATTGGCCGCCGGGATTCCCCTGTCCCTGTGCGGGCGCCGCGGCCCAGGCATTGGCGATCAGAAACTGCATGCGTCCCCCTGTGAGTCGGGCAGCGTCGAATACAAGCGCGACATTATGGCACAGACCTACCGGGCCCCTGAACCCGCGGCCCGAGCGTGGAATTCGCGCCGGTATTCCGCGAAGCGGCCCTCCGCGACGGCCGCGCGAATGCCGGCCATCAGCTGCTGATAGTAGTAGAGGTTGTGCCCGGTCGCGAGCCGCGCGCCGAGGATTTCGTTGCAGTCCTTGAGGTGGCGGAGGTACGCGACCGAGTAGTTGCGGCACGTATAGCAACCGCACTCCGGGTCGGGCGGCTCGACCGCATTCCGCCAACGGGCGTTCTTGAGCCGTATCACGCCGCGGCTCGTGAACAGCTGCCCGTTGCGGGCGTTGCGGGTCGGCAGCACGCAGTCGAACATGTCGATACCGCGAGCGACGGCCTCGACGATATCCTCGGGGCGGCCGACGCCCATGAGATAGCGCGGACGTTCCACCGGCAGCAGCGCTTCCAGCCCGTCCAGGACACGCTCCCGCTCGGCGGCCGGTTCGCCGACCGAGAGTCCGCCCACGGCGTAGCCGTCGAAGCCGATCCCGCGCAGGCCCCGGGCGCTCTCGGCCCGCAGTTCCGGATACATCCCGCCCTGGACGATCCCGAACAAGGCGGAGGCGCTGTCGCCGTGGGCGGCCCGCGATCGCTCCGCCCAGCGCAGCGACAGCCGCATGGACTGCTCGGCCGCTTCCGGGGTCGCGGGGTAGGGGGTGCATTCGTCGAAGATCATGACGATGTCGGACCCCAGGTCGCGTTGGATCGACATGGACTCCTCCGGCCCGAGAAAGACCTCGGAGCCGTCGACGGGCGAACGGAACCGCACGCCCTCTTCGCTCACGCGGCGCAGGTCCGCGAGGCTCCAGACCTGGAAGCCGCCCGAGTCGGTGAGGATCGGTCCGTCCCAGTGCATGAACTCGTGCAGTCCGCCGTGCGCGCGGATGATCTCCGTCCCGGGGCGCAGCATGAGGTGAAAGGTGTTGCCCAGGATGATCTGCGCGCCGAGCCCGCTCACCTCCTCCGGCGTCATGCCCTTGACCGTGCCCAGCGTTCCCACCGGCATGAAGGCCGGCGTCTCCACGACCCCGCGCGCGAATTCCAGGCGACCCCGCCGCGCGGCGCCGTCCCGCCCCGTCAGTTCGAAGCGCATCAGTCGCGCACCGCCGGATCGACCGTCACGAACATGGCATCCCCGTAGCTGTAGAACCGATAGCCGCATTCGACGGCGTGCCGGTAGGCGGACAGCACGTGGGCGCGTCCCCCGGCCGCGCAAACCAGCATGAGCAGTGTCGAGCGCGGGAGGTGAAAATTGGTCAGCAGGGCGTCGATCACACGGAAGCGGAACCCCGGCAGGATGAACAGGCCGGTTTCCCCCGCGTACGGAGCCAGGCCGTCGGTGCCCGTGGCAGCGGCCGCCTCCAGGCTCCGGACCACGGTCGTGCCGACCGCCACGACTCGGCTACCGCGGTCGTGCGCGGCGCGCACGGCCCGCACCGCCGCCTCCGGCACCTCGCACCACTCGTGGTGCAGCCTATGCGCCTTCGGATCCTCGCCACGCACCGGCTGGAAGGTCCCGGCACCGACGTGGAGCGTGACGCGAGCGGTCTCGACGCAGCGCTCCGCCAGGCCCGCCAGCAGGGAATCGTCGAAATGCAGGCTCGCCGTCGGCGCGGCGACCGCGCCGGGCACCCGCGCGAACACGCTCTGGTAGCGCTCGCGGTCGGCGGCCTCGTCCGCGCGGTCGATGTAGGGCGGAAGCGGCACATGACCGCACCGGGCAAGCAGCGCGAGCAGAGCCTCGTCGGGACTCTCCACCCGCACCAGTTCCCCGTCCCGGCCCAGCACGCGCAACGAGCCGCCACCGGCGACGTCGAGCACCTGTTCCGCGCGCATCGGCTTCGAAGCGCGCGCGTGCACGAGCGCCTCGCGCTCGCCGACAATCCGTTCCACGAGGATTTCCACGCGGCCGCCGCTCGCTTTCTTTGCGTAGAGGCGCGCCGGAATCACACGCGTGTCGTTGAACACGAGCAGGTCGCCCGGCACGAGCAGTTCCGGCAGGTCCCGCATCGCCCGGTCGCCGATGCGCCCGCTGGCGCCGTCCAGTGCCAGCAGACGACTCGCCGAGCGCTCGGGCAGCGGGTGCTGCGCGATCAGCTCGGGGGGCAGCCGGTAATCGAAGTCGGAAGTCCGCATGGCCGGCGGATTTTACTAGACGCCGCGCCGCCGGGACCGCTGCGTATGATGGACCGTCCCCTGCCGCCGCGCCGCCATGCCTGCGCTCGTCATTTTCGTCCTGACCGTCGCCCTGGTGGTCTGGCGTCCACGCCGCCTCGGAATCGGCGGCGCCGCCCTGGCGGGGGCCGCGGCCAGCGTGGCGACGGGAGCCGTTTCGTGGCATCGCCTGCCGGAGCTCTGGGGACTCGTCTGGGACCCGACGCTGACGTTCGTCGGCCTCGTCGTGATTTCGCTCGTTCTGGAACAGGCCGGCTTCTTCCGCTGGGCCGCGCTGCATATGGCCCGCTGGGGCGGCGGCTCGGGTCGGCGCCTCTTCCCACTGCTCGTATTGCTCGGTGCAGCGATTTCCGCCTTCCTCGGCAATGACGGCGCGGTACTCATTCTCACGCCCGTCGTACTCGCTCTCCTGATGGAGGCGGGTCTCGAACCGGCGGGCGCCCTCGCCTTCGTGGTCGCCACCGGATTCGTGGCCGACACCACCAGCCTGCCCTTCGTCACCTCCAACCTCACGAACATTCTGTCGGCGCGCTACTTTGACATCCCCTTCGACGCCTATGCGGCGGTCATGGGCCCGGTGGACATCGTCGCGCTCGCCGCGACGCTCCTGGTACTCCGGGCGTACTTCCGGCGCGACGTGAAACGCCGCTATCGCGTGGAGACCCTGGGACCGCCCGCAGCCGCGGTACGCGACCCCGTGGTCTTCCGCGCGGGCTTCGGCGTGCTCGCGGCGGCGCTTGCGGCCTACTTCCTGACCGCGCCGCTGGGCGTGCCCGTCTCGGCTGTCACCGGCGCCGCGGCGCTGACCCTGCTCGTGATCGCGCACCGGCCGCTGCGTGGCCGCAAGACCCGCGCGGTCCACGCCGGACGTGTGGTCGCGGATGCGCCCTGGCAGATCGTCGCCTTCGGACTGGGGATGTACGTGGTGGTGTACGGCCTGCGCAACGCGGGGCTCGTAGCGTTCTATTCGCACGCGGCGATCTGGCTCGCCAGCCACGGCCTGGTGGCGGCGACCCTCGGCGTGGGGACGCTTTCGGCCCTGCTCTCGGCCGTCGCCAACAACCTGCCCGCGGTCCTGATCGGTTCGATCGGCCTGCACGGTGCGCACGGCCTCACGCCCCTGACGCGCGAGGCGGCCGTCTACGCGAACATCGTGGGCTGCAACCTCGGCCCCAAGCTCACGCCGATCGGCAGCCTTGCCACCCTCATCTGGTTGCACGTGCTCGCCCGCCGCGGAGAGCCGATCTCCTGGCGCAGTTACCTGCGCTGGGGCCTGGTCCTGACGCCGCCGGTGCTCTTTGCGACGCTCGCCGCTCTGGCTGGATGGCTGTGGCTCATCCGCCCATAGCGTCACCGCCGGCGCGCCGTCAGCACTCGATCACGTTCACGGCGAGTCCGCCGAGCGAGGTCTCCTTGTAGATCGTGCGCATGTCGCGGCCGGTGGCGCGCATCGTGGCGATCACCTCGTCGAGTGACACGCGGTGCGTGCCGTCGCCGTGCATCGCGAGTCGCTGGGCGTTGATGGCCTTCATCGAGCCCATGGCATTGCGCTCGATGCAGGGGATCTGAACCAGGCCCTTGATCGGATCGCAAGTCAGGCCGAGGTTGTGCTCCATGCCGATTTCGGCGGCGTTCTCTATCTGTTCGTTGGAGCCGCCCATCGCGGCCGTGAGCCCGGCGGCAGCCATCGAACAGGCCACGCCGACCTCGCCCTGGCAACCCATCTCCGCACCGGAGATCGATGCGTTCTTCTTGTAAAGCATGCCGATCGCACCGGCGGTCAGCAGGAAGTCCACGACGCCGTCCTCGTCGGCCCCGTCGACGAAGCGCCAGTAGTAGTGCAACACGGCCGGGATGATGCCGGCGGCGCCGTTCGTCGGCGCCGTGACGACCCGCCCGCCCGCGGCGTTCTCCTCGTTGACGGCGAGCGCGTAGAGATTCACCCAATCCATCACGTCCAGCGGGTTGGCCGCGTGCTCGGCCTGCAGGCGCCGCTCGAGGGCCGGCGCACGCCGTACCACGCGCAGACCGCCGGGTAGCGTCCCCTGCGTCGTCAGTCCGCGCTGCACGCATTCCCGCATGACGCCCCAGATGCGCAGCAGCCCGGAGCGCGTCTCGTCCCAGGGACGAAACGCGTTCTCGTTGTCGCGCATGAGTTCCGGCATCCGGACTCCGGCGTCGCGGCAGCGGGCAAGGAGTTCCGCACCGCTGTCGAACGGGTGCGGCACCGACACGGCCTCGTCGGCACCATCCTCCTCGTCGCCCCGCAGGATGAAGCCGCCGCCGATCGAGTAGAAGTCCTCGGAAAACACCCCCCCGTCGTCCGCGTCCAGCAGGCGGAAACGCATGCCGTTGGTGTGGCGCGGAAGCTGCTCCTCGCGGTTGAAGACGACGTCGCGATCCGGTTCGAAGGCGACGTCGTACTCGCCCAGCAATTCGATGCGCCGTCGCTCGCCGATCCGCGCGAGCGCCGGTTCGATCTCTTCGGTCTGCACCGTGTCGGCCTCGTAGCCGGCCAGGCCGAGCAGCACGGCCCGGTCGGTTCCGTGACCCTTGCCCGTCAGCGCCAGCGAGCCGTACAGCTCGCACTCGACCCGGCGGGCTTTCGACAGCGCGCCGGCCGCCTCGGCGTCCACCAGGAAACGGCGCGCTGCGCGCATCGGTCCGACGGTATGAGAACTCGACGGGCCGATGCCGATCTTGAACAGTTCAAAGACGCTTATCGCCATGTCAACGGTTCCCGCTCAGTGGCATATCCAGATAAACAGGACGTACCCGAAGGCACGAAGACCGGGGCGGCCGTTCCTCAATCGCCCATCGCCAACAGGCTCGCGTTGCCGCCCACCGCGGCGGTGTTGATCGTCACCGCCTTTTCCGTGGCGAAGCGCGGCAGGTAATGCGGACCGCCCGCCTTGGGACCGGTGCCCGACAGGCCGCGGCCGCCGAACGGCTGGACCCCCACCACCGCACCGACCATGTTGCGGTTGATGTAGCAGTTGCCGGCGCGCACGGCCCCGGCGAGCCGCTCGGCCTCACCGTCGATACGGCTGTGCACGCCGAAGGTCAGCCCGTAGCCCGTGGCATTGATCGAGCGCACCAGCGCTTCCAGGTCCCGCGCCTTGTAGCGGACGACGTGAAGCACCGGGCCGAACACCTCGCGCTCGAGCACCGAGATGTCGTCGATCTCCACCGCGAGCGGAGCCACGAAATGGCCGTGCCCCGCGGCATCCGGAACCCGCCCGCGCGCGATGACCCGTCCCCGTCCGCTGATCGCCTCCGAGTGCGCGGCGAGGGTGCGGCGCGCATCCTCGTCGATGACCGGCCCCACGTCCGTCTCGAGCAGGCCCGGGTCCCCGACGTTGAGGGTCTCCATGTACCCCGCCAGGATTTCCAGCACGCGCGGCGCCACCTCTTCCTGCAGGCACAGGACGCGCAGAGCCGAACAGCGTTGTCCGGCGCTGCCGAAAGCGGAATTGGCGACGTCGATCACGACCTGCTCGGGCAAAGCCGAACTGTCCACGATCATCGCGTTCTGACCGCCCGTCTCCGCGATGAGCGTGGCCAGCGGGCCGTCCCGTTCGGCGAGCACGCGGTTGATCGAGCGCGCCGTTTCCGTCGATCCCGTGAAGGCGACTCCCGCGATGCGCGGATCCGACGTGGCCGGCTGGCCCACGGACGGTCCGTCCCCCGGGAGCAGGTGCAGCACGTCGCCGGGCACGCCCGCCTCGTGCAGCAGCTTCACCACGCGGTGGCCGATCAGAGAGGTCTGCTCGGCCGGCTTGGCGATAACGGAATTGCCGGCCGCGAGCGCCGCCGTGACCTGCGCCAGGAAGATCGCCACCGGGAAGTTCCACGGGCTGATGCACACGAATACGCCGCGGCCGTGGAGCTCCAGCTCGTTGCTCTCCCCCGTCGGGCCGGGCATCACCAGGGGGTCCGAAAACTGGCGCCGGCACTGCAGGGCGTTGTACCGGACGTGGTCGATCCCTTCGCGCACCTCCGCGATGCTGTCGGGAATCGACTTGCCGGCCTCGCGCACGCACAGCGCCATGAACTCGGGCATGCGGGCCTCCAGCAGGTCAGCGGCCCGGTCGAGAAGCCGCGCCCGCTCCGCGGCCGGCGTGTCGTCCCAGGACGGCTGCGCGGCACCCGCCAGGCCGATCGCCTCCTCGACGAGTTTCGCGTCGGCGTCGACGACTTCGCCGATCACCCGCCGCCCGTCGGCCGGGTCGGCGATGCGGCGCGCGGAGCCCTTGCGTTCCTTGCCCCCGACGATCGGCGCCGCCCGCCAGTTCTCCTCCAGGGCCTTGCCCATCTGCCGCTGCAGATCGGCGAGCACCGCCCGGTCGGCACCGTTGATGCCGCGGGCATTGCGGCGGTCCGGCGCGTAGAGGTCGCGCGGGAACGGAATCCGCGGATGGCGCTTTTGTTCGTTCGCCGACGCGGCGGCGACCGGGTCGGCCACGATCTCCTCGACCGGCACCCGCGCGTCGCTGATGCGGTGCACGAACGACGTGTTGGCGCCGTTTTCCAGCAAGCGCCGCACGAGGTACGGCAGCAACTCGCGGTGCGCCCCCACGGGCGCGTAGACGCGGCAATTGATGCCGCGGCCCTCGCCTTCGAGCACCCGCGCATACAGGTCCTCGCCCATGCCGTGCAGACGCTGGAATTCATAGTCACGCCGCTCGCCCGCCAGTTCCATGACCCCGGCGATCGTGTAGGCGTTATGCGTCGCGAACTGCGGATACAACTTCTCGCCGGCTGCAAGCATCCGGCGCGCGCAGGCCAGGTAGGCCACGTCGGTGTTGATCTTGCGCGTGAAGACGGGGTACTCGTCGAGTCCCTCGACCTGCGCGTGCTTGACCTCGTTGTCCCAGTACGCGCCCTTCACCAGACGCACGGGAATGCGGCGTCCGACGTCGCCGGCGAGGGCCGCGACCCAGTCGATCACCGCGGGAGACCGTTTCTGGTAAGCCTGCACGGCGAGGCCGAATCCTTCGTAACCCTCCAGCGCTGGATCGCGATAGACGGCTTCGATGATTTCCAGCGACAGGTCCAGCCGCTCCGTTTCCTCGGCGTCGACGGTCAGGCCGATACCGGCCCGCCGGGCGGCCTCGGCGAGTTCCTTGAGCCGCGGGACCAGCGCTTCCCTGGCGTCGCGCCAGCGGGCCACCTCGTAGCGCGGATACAGTGCGGAAAGCTTCACCGAGATGCCGTGCGCGTCGAAGATGTCCTGATTTTCACGGCGGCTCTCGCCGGTGGCCGCGATGGACTCGCGGTACGACTCGAGAAACCCCCTGGCGTCGGTCTCGGTCAGCGCCGCCTCGCCCAGCATGTCGAAGCTGTAGCGGAAAACGCGGTTCTCGCGCTCGTCCGCGCGGGCCAGCGCTTCCTTGATCGTGCGTCCCATCACGAACTGCTTGCCGAGCATGCGCATCGCCTGGCGCAGCGCGCCGCGGACGAAGGGCTCGCCCGCCCGCTGCACCATGCGGGCCAGGAACGCGCCCGGATGGCGTTCCACGTCTTCGTCGAGACGCACGAGACGCCCCGTGAGCACGAGCCCCCACGTGGAGGCGTTGACGAACAACGAGCGGCTTTCGCCAAGCCGCTCCGCCCAGCTTCCGCGCGCGAGCTTGTCGCGAATCAGCTTGTCCGCCGTCTCCGCGTCGGGCACCCGGATCAACGCCTCCGCGAGGCACATGAGCACGACCCCTTCCTCCGAGGACAGGTCGTACTGGTGCAGGAACGCCTCGATGCCGCTCTGCTCGGACGCCTTGGCCCGCACGGCCTCCACCAGTGCCTTCGCGCGGGAGTGCACGCGACCGGCCACCGCCTCGGGAAACCGCGCCTCCTCGATCAGCCGCCCGACCGCCGCGTCCTCCGGCTCGAGATAGGCGGCGTTGATGGCCTCACGCAGGCCTTCCGGCCCGGGCAGCGGCTCCGCGTCGACGAAACGGGGAAAATGGGGGCGCAAGTCTTCGGCTGTCCGTGCCATCACGGCCTCTTCTCGGGGAGCGGAACGGCCTTATTCTAAGGCATGCGGGCCTCCGCGACGGGCGCCGCGCAGGGCATTCCCGCCGGCCGCGGGACGCGCCCCGACCCGCGGTTGCGTCGCGAGGCAACCGGTAAGATACCGCCATGAGTACCGGCATGCCCGCGTCCGACGACGTCTTCTCCGTCAGCGCACTGGTCGGGGCCGCCAAGCGGCTCCTGGAGCAGGGCTTTCCCTCGGTTGCGGTGGAGGGCGAGATTTCCAACCTCGCGCGTCCACGCTCCGGGCACATCTACTTCACGCTGAAGGACGGCGGCGCGCAACTCCGCTGCGCGTTGTTCCGCCGGGAGGCGCAGCGCGTCGGGTTTCCCCTCGCCGACGGCATGCAGGTCCTTGCCCGCGGCCGGCTCTCGATATACCCCGCGCGCGGCGACTTCCAGCTCTACGTGGCGGACCTGGAGGAGGCGGGGCTGGGCGCCCTGCAGCGCGCTTTCGAGCAACTCAAGAAGAAACTCCAGGCCGAGGGCCTGTTCGATGCCGGAGCCAAGCGGCCCCTGCCCCGCTATCCGCGGCGCATCGGCGTGATCACCTCGTCCACGGGGGCCGCCCTGCGCGACATCCTCCATGTGCTGCGCCGGCGCTACCCGGCCGCCGGCGTGCTGATCTATCCGAGCCAGGTACAGGGCGCCGCGGCCGCCCCCTCGCTGGTGAGGGCGCTGGAAACCGCGTCGGCGCGCGCTGAATGCGACGTGCTGCTGCTCGCGCGCGGGGGCGGATCGATCGAAGACCTGTGGGCCTTCAACGAGGAGTCCGTGGCGCGTGCCATCCGGTCCAGCCGCATTCCGGTCGTGAGCGGCGTCGGCCACGAAACCGATTTCACCATCGCCGATTTCGCGGCGGACGTTCGCGCGCCCACGCCGTCCGCCGCGGCCGAGACCGTCGTCCCGGACGCAGGCGAGTTGCTCGCCCGGCTGTCCCAGAGCCGGGGTCGGCTGGGGCACGCCTGGCAACGCGCCGAACGCGAGCGCCGCCAGACGGTCGCAACGCTTCGGCACCGGTTGGAGCTGCGCCACCCCCAACGCCGGCTGCAGGAAGGCGCGCAACGCCTGGATGAACTGGCCGGGCGGCTCAACGCCGCGCCGCGGCGACTCGTCGCCGCGCGGCGCGCCCGCGTGGAAACATTGCGCGCGGAACTCTCGCGCCTCTCCCCCGCGCGCACGCTCGCCGATCTGCACCAGCGCTTCAGGCGGCTCGACGACAACCTCGCGCGGGCCGGCCGGTCCGTGCTGGAACGCCGCCGCGCCAAACTGGAGGTGCTCGGCCGGAGCCTGCAGGCGCTCGGCCCCGAACAGACGCTCGCGCGCGGCTACGCGATCGTCTTCGACAGCGGCGGCCGCGTCCTGCGGGACGCCTCGCAGGTCGCGCCCGGCGACCGCGTCCGGGCGCGGCTCGCGCGCGGCCGCCTCCGCGCGCGGGTGGAAGAACGCGACGAGGGAGACGCGTGAGGCGGGCGCTCCTCCTGCTCGCCGCGATTGCGTTCACGGGTTCCGCGCACGCCGCCCCTCCTGCACCGAACCTTGCGCCGCTGCATGCGCTGGCAGCGCACGGGGCGCGGGTCAGCGCACTCGTCGTGCGCCTCGGCGACGGCCGCGTGCTCGCCCGGCTCAAGCCGGCCCTGGCGTTGACCCCGGCATCGGTCAGCAAACTCTACGTCGCCGCCGCGGCGTTCGACCGCTGGGGTCCCGACCACCGCTTCGAGACGCGGTTGCTGGGAACGGGCCCCGTCCGGGACGGAACGCTCCACGGCGACCTCGTCTTCTCGGGCGCCGGCGACCCCGCCCTGACGACGCCCGGGCTGTTCAAACTCGCACGCCGCCTGGCCGGCCGCGGTGTCCAGCACGTCACGGGAGACCTGGTCGTCGACGCCAGTCGCTTCGGCGCCCTCGCCTGCACCGCCCACGACCGCTGCCGCGCGCGGGACGGGAGCACGCATGCGTACGACGCCCCGCTCTCGTCGGCCGCCGTGGACTTCGCCACCGCTCAGGTGGGCGTGACGCCGGCCGCCGCACCGGGCAGCCAGGCGCACGTCGTGCTGCAACCGTATGACGTGCCGTCGGTCCGGCTCGTCGACCACGTCCGCACCGGGGCGCACGGGACACCGTGGTCCGTGCGGGTCGCCCGGGTAACACACGACGGCAGCGACGTCATCACGGTGTGGGGCACCGCGCCCGCCGGCGCGGGGACGCACTATTTCTGGCGCGCGCTCGGCGACCCGGACCGCTTCGCCGGCGAAGAACTGCGCGCGCTGCTCGCCGCGTCGGGCATCTCGGTCGCGGGCAACGTCCGGGTCGTCCGTACGAAGGCGCCGGCGGGCCGCGAACTCGCGCGCCTGTCGGGCGAACCCCTGTGGCGACAGGTGCGGCGGATGCTCACCTGGAGCAACAATTTCATGGCCGACACGCTGGCGCTGGACCTGCTGCGCGCGCGGCAGGAGCCGCCCCTATCCGTCGCCGAGGCAGGGAAATGGCTCACGCGCCGCGCCCGTCGCCTGGAGTCCGCGTCAGGGGTCAAGCTGCCCGGCAAGCCGCAGGTCGTGCTGGACAGCGGCAGCGGCTTGACCACGGCCAGTCGCGCGAGCGCGCGCGATCTCGTGGCGCTGCTCGCATCGATGTACCGCCGTCCCGGTCTGTTCCCGAGCTTCCTCGGGTCGCTCACCGTACCCGCCTATACGCCCGTGGGCATGCTCAAGGCGCCTTCGGATGGCACCTGGATGCGGGGCATCGCCGCCAAGACGGGATCGCTGAACCACCCGCACAGCGTGTTCGCCCTGGCCGGATACGCCCGGCTGGGTGACGACTGGGCCGCCTTTGCAGTGCTGATAAACGGCACCAGACACCACGCGGTGCCGCTGAGCACGGCGATCCGGGCGACGCGCGACGCGCTCACCCCCCTGCTGCGATCCCCTCCCGCTCCAACGCCTCCCTGAGGGGCGCGATCCACCGCGCGTAGCGGCGCGAGCGTCCCGCCGAACCACGGTACACGGGCTGCCGTGCCTGCCACAGGCTCGCCGTGGCGATCGTGCCGTCCCCGCCGCCGGACTCGAGCATGGCCGGCGTCCATGCCAGTCCCAGCTTGGCCGCGAGCCGGCGCAACGCTTCCTCCGGCGCCGCAACCAGGGACTCGTAATCGATCGTGTGCACCGGGCGCGGAAGAATCTCGTTCCAGAAGTCCATGACGCGCCGGTACAGGGCGTACATCCACGCAATGTCCGCCGCGCGATAGGCGTAGTCGTTACGCGCATGGGCGAAATTCTGGAACCACAGGGACAGGGCGGTATCCAGCGGATCGCGCCGGCAGTGGACAATCCGTGCGCGCGGGAAGAGCCGCGCGATCAGGCCGAGGTGGAGGAAGTTCAGCGGATTCTTGTCGATAACGTCCGCGGCGCCCGGGAGCGCCGCCGGCAGGCGCGCCCGCCATTGCGCCGCCGCTGCGGCGAACGCTTCCGGCGCAAGCCGCGCGAGCCCGTCCGGATAGCCCGAAGCGCCTGCGAGTTCGATCCCCAGGCGCTCGACCAGTTCAAGCTCCCCGGCCGGAACGAGTGCCGGGTGACGGCCCAGCCGGCGTTCCACCAGCGTCGTGCCGCTGCGCGGCATCCCGACGATGAACACCGGCGCGGGGCCCTCGTCGTCGCCTTGCTCGGGAATGCAGCCGGGCGCGAAGACGCGCCGCAGCGCGGTCTCGTACCGTGTCCAGTCCGCGCGGTCGAACCGCGCGGAACGCGCGCGCAGGCCGTTGGCCGTCGTTGCCGTCTGCCAGGCCTCGCCATAGTGGCCGAGATCGTCTTCCACCTTGGCGGCGGCAAAGGCGATCGCCGCCCGGGTCGGCTCGTCCAGTCCCGGCCGCGTCAGCGCCGCGCGCATGAGCCCGAGCGGCGAGTCCTCCGGGGTTTCCCAACGCCGCACCTGCGCCAACCGAAGCCAGGCACCGCCAAGTCCGGGCGCCCGCCCCACCGCTTCGCGCAGCAGGCCTTCAGCGTCGCCGAAGCGTCCGAGTTTGAGCAACAGGCCCGCGCGCTCCGCCATGAGACCGGGCTCGCGCGACGCCCGCGGCGAAGCCGCCAGAACCGATTCCGCCCGCTCCCCCAGGCCCATGTCCTGCAGAAAGCCGCTGGTGGACAGCAGCACACGGCTGTCGTCGCCGCATGCGCGCTGCCAACGCTCGAGCGCCGCGGCCGCGCCCGCCGCATCGCCGCGCTGGCGCCGCAACCAGGCGAGGCTGTGGGCCGGTTCCGCCCAGGCGGGATGCTTGCGGCACACGGCCTCGAGCACCGGGTCCGCGGCCCGGCTTTTGCCCGCCATTCGCAGGGCATTTCCAAGCCGGTAGGCCACCGGAGCGGACGCGGGGTCGCGCCGGTGCATCGCGGCCAGCCACAAGGCGGCGCCGCGGTGGTGTCCTGCTGCGGTGAGGGCCTGCGCCACCTCCAGCCGGTCGCCGGTGGCGACGTGATCGCGCCGTCGGGCCCTGAGCAACCGCCGCGCGGCCGGCTCTTCCCCGTAGCGGGCAAGCGCGGCCGCGATGTCGGGGTTCACAGCTCGTCCAGGAAGTCCGCGATGCGGGCGCCGAAACGCTCCAGGTCCACGAGGAAGGAATCATGCCCCTGGGGCGAGGGCAGAATTGCCTCCGAGACCCGCGCGCCGGTGCGGTCCCGCAGCAGGGTCGCGAGCTCGCGTTGCTGGTCGCTCGGGAAGAGGATGTCGGAATCCACGCCGAGCACCAGAGCACGCTCGGTGCGCAGGCGGTCGAAGGCCGCCTCGAGGCTGCCGCCGAAGTCGACGGCATCGAACAGGTCCATTGCGTGGGAGAGATACAGGTAGCAATTCGCATCGAAGCTGCCCACGAAACGGTCGGCGTGCGCTTCGAGATAGCTCTCGACCTCGAATTCGATCCCGAACGAAGCCGCTCCACGGGGCACGTCGTGCCTGACCTTGGCGCGGCCGAAGCGCTCCCGCCACTCGTCCGGAGAGCGATACGAAAGCATGCCGATCTTGCGGGCGAGCCGCATCCCGGCCACCGGCCCGTGGCCGGGCGTGTAGTAGCCGCCGGCCCAGGCCGGGTCGTCGCGGATGGCCTCGCGCTGCATCGAGCGGATCGCGATCGCGAACGGGCGCGCGCTTACCGCCGAGGAGATCAGCGCAAGGTTGGGCGCGGAGTCGGGATACTGCAACGCGTAGGCGAGAGCCGACATCCCGCCGAGCGAGGGGCCGGCGACGAGGCGCGGCCGCGGCAATTGCAACTGCTCGACCACGGCCTGGGCGCCGCGCGCGATGTCTTCCACGGACAACGCCGGGAAGTCCAGGCGGTAGGGTTCGCCGGTGGCCGGGTTGTCCGAGGCCGGACCGGTGGATCCGAAGCAGCTTCCCAGCGAATTGATGCACAGCACGCACCAGCGCGAGGTATCGATCGCGTGGCCGGGTCCGACGACGCCTTCCCACCATCCACGGCTGCGGTCGGCCTCGGACGAGGAGGCGTGGGCGCTCGGCGACAGCCCCGTGAATAACAGGATGAGGTTGTCGTCGCGCAGTTCGCCCCAGCTTTCGTAGGCGATCTCCGCCTCGTGCAGGACGCCGCCGCGGTACATGGAAAGCGGCCGTTCCAGCCGCACCACGCCCTTGGGCTCCAGTGCTCCCGGTCCGCTCATGTCCCGTGCGCTCGACTCAGGGTTCGGCCTGGACATAGGCGATCCAGGCCGGATCGGCGTCGCCGCGCTCGGCCGGTTCGAATTCTCCATTGCCCTCCCCCGTTTCCTCGTCGGTGCCCTGCCAGAGCACCGTCGTGCGCGAGAAGCCGGCCTCATCGAGCAGTTCCCGGATTTCCGGCAGCGTCCACAGCCTCCACTCGTAGCTGAAGGCCCGGTCCATTCTCGAGCCGTCGCGGAACTTGAAGTGGATGTGGCAAACGGCATGCCCCGTCACCGGGTCGAAATCGGCCTGGTCCCAGATGTAAGTGAAGCCGTTGATCTTGGTCTCTTCCTGCATCTCCTCGTACGCTTCCGAGCCACCGTAGGCGTCGAGGAGGAACAGTCCGTCCGGCGCGAGCACGCGCCGCACGCCGCGAAAATAGCGCAGCATCGAGGCACGGTCCTCGAAAGCCCAGTAGCTGAAGTTCATCGCGATCACGAGATCGAGATTCTCGCCCGGCCCGTCGAGGACGTCGCTCTGCACGAGCCTGATGCGTTTGCGTTCCGCCTCGCTCAGGCGCGGGAGGTTGTTCTCCCGGCCCCAGGCGAGCACTTCCTCGTCGTGGTCCACGGCGATGGCTTCGTGCCGATCGTCCCCGGCGACCCATTCGCAGGCGACGCGGGCAGTGCCGCAGAAGTCCTCGCGCATGGTGCGGGCCTCGCGGCCGCGGGCGCGCTTGAACGTATCGGCAAGGAATTCGGCTTCCAGATCCGCGTCCTGCACCGCCTGTTCGTAGAGCTCATGGCGGTCGGCGCGTTCGGCGAGCGTCGGCTTGCCCGTGCGTTTTTTCATTCCCGTCTCTCCCGGGTTCCGGTGTTGTCCGATGTCATCGGCATGGAATGCCCCTCCCTGTGGCGGCATTGGCAATTACGACTGCGCTCGGCTTTCCGCGGCCGCGCGTGTTCAATATCCGTCGGTACACCGCGGACTCTCGTCCCCGCCCGAGCACAACCTGCCTTCGCCCGCGATGTTTTGCAACTGTCGGCCGGCCGTAACCGAATTATGCCGCGCGACGCGCGAGTAGCGGCGCGAGTGCCTCGGCGGCTGCGGCCACGTCGCGGGTGCCGGCGAGCGCACCCAGGCGGCTCCGCATCGCGCGCGAACCGGGGATACCGCTGATCACGCCGGGCAAGTGGCGCAGCGCCGGGCCCAGTTTGTCGCCGGCGGCGACGATCTCCCGCAGATACTCGAGGTACCGCGCGACGACGTCTCCCACCGCCGGTCCCGGGCGTGGATCGCCGAAGAAACGCGCATCCGCTTCCGCGAACAGCATCGGCCGCGCGTACGCGGAGCGCCCGAGCATGGCGCCGTCGAGCCCGGCGCAGGCCGCCTCGGCCTCGTCGAGGTCGGCGATACCGCCGTTGACGAGTATCTCCAGCTCCGGGTAAGCCTGCTTGAGTCGGCGCACGCGCTCGTAGTCCAGTACGGGCACGTTGCGGTTGGCCTTCGGGTCCAGGCCCTCGAGCCAGGCCTTGCGGGCGTGCACGATCAGCGTGCCGCACCCGACACGGGCAACGGCCTCCGTGAACCGCACCAGGAAATCGAAGCTGTCCTGACGATCGATGCCGAGACGGGTCTTGACCGTGACCGGGATGCGCGTGGCGTCACGCATGGCCGCCACGCACTCGGCGACGCGGCCGGGTTCGGCCATCAGGCAGGCCCCCATGCGCCCGGCGGTTACCCGTGGACTGGGGCAGCCGATGTTGAGGTTGATCTCGTTGTACCCGTGCTCTTCAGCCAGACGCGCGGCCACGGCCAGCACGTCCGGCTCGCTGCCGCCCACCTGCAGGGCCGCCGGTCCCTCGTCCGGGGCATGGCGCAGCAGGCGACCCGGGTCGCCGTGGACCAGGGCCCGCCCCACGACCATCTCCGAGTACAGCCACGTGTGGCGCGTAATCAACCGCATCAGGTACCGGAAATGCCGGTCGGTGCGGTTCATCATCGGCGCCACCGCAAGGCGGCGCGGGGGCAGGGGTGACTGGAAGCGCTGGAGCATCGCGGCCTACTCCCCGTCCTCGTCCGGACGGCGGTGGGCGTCGCGCTCCTCGTCGAGCACGACGAATTCCCCTTCGATGACGTCGCGCTTGCGGCGGCGCGACGCCTTGCGCCAGTGGCGCGTGCGAATGAAATAGGCGATCGCGGCCACGATCGCCACCGCCCCCAGGAAGATCATGGCCCAGAAGCCGATCAGCAGGGCGAGGACGACTCCGGCGGCCGTGACCACCAGGCCGAGTATGCGCTGGAGCATCTTCAGAAAAGCGCGGAAAGCGCGACGATCGACTTAAGATACATGGTAACCGACCGCCCGCCGGCGGGCCGCTGCATTGATTCTCCAGCCGGGAGCCTTCCCATGCCGTCCGACGCCTCCAGCAGCCAGAACCGGACCGCGCCCGCCGGGGACCGGATCCGACTGTCGGCCGTGGTCATCGCCCGCAACGCGGCCGACCGCATAGGCGCCTGCCTCGCAAGCCTGTCGCCGGCCGACGAGATCGTCGTCTACGACGGCGGCAGCGACGACGGAACCCGCCGGATTGCCGAGCGCCACGGCGCCCGCGTCGTCGACGCCCCGGACTGGCGGGGCTTCGGCGTGCAACGTCAACGGGCGCAGGCCGAGGCGCACGGCGAGTGGATCCTCATGGTCGATACCGACGAGCGCCTGACGCCCGGGCTCGCGGCGGAGATACGGACAGCGGTCGAAGCGGACGACCCCGGCACCGCTTACGCCCTGCCCCGCATGAGCTGGGTTTTCGGTCGCTATATCCGTCACGGCGGCTGGTGGCCGGATCATGTCGTGCGCCTTTACCACCGGGACCGCGGCGCCTACGACAACGCGCTTGTCCACGAGCGCGTGCGACTGGCCGGCGGGACCCGGGTGGCGCGTTTGACCGCCCCATTGCTACATCACACGTACCGGGACATGCGCGACTACCTCGTCAAGTCCGCGGGCTACGCGGCCGCCTGGGCCGAACAACGCCAAAGCCGGGGCCGCCGTACCTCCCTGGCAAACGGGCTGGTTCACGCCGCCGGCTGTTTCGTCCGCATGTACCTGTGGCGCGCGGGATTCCTGGACGGACGGGCGGGATTTCTCCTCGCCCTGCTCTCCGCGCACTCGACGTTCGTCAAGTACGCGGATCTGTGGGTGCGCGCTCACGACGCCGGACCACCCGCTCAAGAAGACTCCTGATCCGCGCCGACGCGTCGCCGAGATCGATCGCCGCAAAGTCGTCTTCCGCCGCGCCCGCCGGGGGCATGAAGGCGAGGCGCCGATCCTCGGAGTTCAGCGTCTGCCAGCGCACGGCCGAAGCCGAGCGGCGCGACGGGTAGAACGCCGCGGTCGGAACGTCGAGCGCACCGGCCACGTGCAGCGGCCCCGTCGACCCCGCTACAAAGAGATCGGCGGCGGCAACCGTTCGGGCGTAGGCGTCCAGACCCTCCGTCGAGACATAAACATGGTGCGGCACGCCGCCCAATGCCCCCGCGACCGCGGCGACGGCGGCCTCGTCGCCCGGCCCCTGCGACAGCACCAGCTCGGCTCCGGCGTCCGCCAGCTCCTGGCCGATCCGTGCAAAACCGGACGGCGGCAGCGTCGGCGACGAGCCACCGTGTCCGGGGTGAAGCAGGACCAGCGGCCGCTCCGGATCGAAGCTGAGACGCGCAGCCAGCCCCGCGCGAGTCCGCCGCACGGCTTCCGCCGGGAACGACAGGTACGGCGACGCGGGCCGGACCGGCGAGTCCACACCCAGGGCAGCGAGGAAGAACTCGGCCAGTTCGACGTTGTACAGCCACTCCGGCCGCAGAGAGCGGGAGCGGCGCTGGCGCAGCCTTTGCGTGTAGAAAATCTGCGCCGCCTTGGTCGCCGGGGCGACCCGCCGCGGAATACGCGCCAGCGCGAGCCCCAGAGCGGTGTCGAAACGCGAGAACAACGCCAGCGCCGCCTCGAAGCGCTCCGGCCGAAGCAGTCGCGCCAGCGCCCGCGCGTTCGCCAATTCGCCGCCGAGACCGGGATCGCAAAAAACGTCGGAAACGCCCGGGCACAGGCGCGCCATCGGGAGTGTGTAGTCGCGCGCCAGCAAGCAGACGTCGACCCCGGGCAGGTTGCGCGCGAGCATCTGCACGGCTGGCCAGGCGAGCATGAAGTCGCCCAGCCGATCGTTGCGTACCACGATTACCCTCATCACCTGTGCCCCCGCTCCCGGGCCGCCGTGCGTGTGCGACGCCAGAAGAGATAAAAGACGAGCGCCGCCGCGAGCACGCCGGCGCCCGCGTACCAGGCCGCATGCCCAACGTGCAGCGCACGATAAAGTCCATGGGCATGCCGGCTGACCAGGAACGCGAGCAGGCTCCACACCGCCACCCACGACACCACGCCGACAAGGTTGGCCACCGCATAGCGCCGCCAACGCATCTCGGCGAGTCCCGCCGCATAGCCGTTGAGCTGGCGCAGACCGTCCAGGAACGGCGCAAGCACGACCACGGCGACACCCCAGCGCTCGAACAAACCGTGCAGCCGCTCGAAATGCCGGTGGTTGAAATGCGGCAGGCGGTGGATAAGGCCGTGGCCGCCCGCGTATCCGAGCCAGTAACCGCTGTTGAAGCCGAGCAGCGCGCCTCCGAAGGCCGTAAGCATCACCAGCGGCAGCGCCATGTCCCCGCGGCCCGCGGCGAATGCGGCCGCCACCAACAGCGTGACCCCCGGCGCCGGGATACCCACCCCCTCGAGAAAAATGGCGACGAACACCGCGGCGTATCCGTACTGGTTCAGGTACGGCGACGCTTCACGCAGGGCATGATCGAGGGCGTCCATGACGGACATTATGACTGCAGGTCACCGACCGTCCGCCGACCTGGCCCCTCACGACCCCGGGGAACGGCGCCCGCCTGACGCGTGGCCCTCAGGAAGCGATACAACAGCAGTCCGTTGAACAGCGCCGATTTTTCGAACCCGACTCGTCCATGGCCCGTGGTTTCGAATCGAAACTTCGATCAACGGGCTCCAGGACTGTTCCGCTGGCGCCATGGCTCGGGAACTGGCGGAGAGGGTGGGATTGATTCGCGCCATCCAAGGCGCGAACCCTGCGGGCGCGCAGCGCTGCGCGCCGCCTGTCAAAATCGGCTGTCCTGCCGATTTTTCGAACCCGACTCGTCCATGGCCCGTGGCTTCGAATCGAAACTTCGATCAACGGGCTCCAGGACTGTTCCGCTGGCGCCATGGCTCGGGAACTGGCGGAGAGGGTGGGATTCGAACCCACGGGCGGGTTGCCCCGCCAACGGTTTTCAAGACCGCCGCTTTCGACCGCTCAGCCACCTCTCCGTCGGCCGCCATGATACCGGCTTGACGCCGGGGGTACGCCCCGCTACCGTGGCCGCGCCCCGACCGGGAACACTCCGATGTCCGACAATCGTCGCGGCCGCGTCGACCAGACGGCGCTGGCCAATCACCTGCGCAACATTCTCGCGGACCTGGGCGAGGATCCGGGGCGCGAAGGCCTCGAGACGACGCCGAACCGCGCCGCTAAGGCCCTGACTTTCCTGACCCAGGGTTACGAGCAGAAGCTCGACGACATCGTCAGCGACGCGCTGTTCACCACGGCGAACGACGAGATGGTCATCCTCAAGGACGTCGAGTTGTTCTCCCTGTGCGAACATCACATCCTGCCTTTCTTCGGACGGGTGCACATCGGCTACCTCCCGGACGGCAAGGTCATCGGTGTGTCGAAACTGGCCCGCATCGTTGATCTTTATGCGCGGCGCCTGCAGATTCAGGAACAGCTGACGCAGGAAATCGCGCAGGCGGTACAGGGAGTCACGGGCGCGCGCGGCGTCGGCGTCGTCGTGGAGGCCCGCCACCTGTGCATGATGATGCGCGGCGTCGAAAAACAGAACTCGATCATGAAGACGTCGATGATGCTCGGGCTTTTCCGCAGCAATCCGTCCACCCGCGCCGAGTTCCTCAGCGCGATCCAGGACTAGCGCTCGCGGCCAGCCCGGCGAGCCAGATCAGCGCGACCAGTTCCAGGGCCCCGGCGGCCAGAACCAGCGACGCCGGCGCGAACTCGTACAAGGCTCCGAGAACCGCGGACCCCGCCAGCCACCCGAGGCCGATGGCCGTGTCGAGCAGGCCGAACGCCTCGCCTCGCCGGCCGTCGGGCACGAGGCTCGCCACCTGCGCGCGCAGCAGCGCGGACTGCACGCCCAGACCGGCCCCCCACAAGGGCGCGCCCACCCAGGAGGCGCCGGCGCCGCCCAGGAACAACAAGGCCGTTCCGCCCGCACCCGCCAGGGGGAACGCGAGCAGCGGCCAGGCCCCGAAGCGTCCGGAGAGGCGCCCGGCCGCCAGCGCGGCCAGCCCCTCGGCGCCCATGGCCACCGCGAAGATCACCGGGATCAGCGACAGCGGGAGCCGGCCCGCGGTGGCGAGGTGGAACGAGACCAATGCGAAGTGGGCGTATCCGGCCGTCGCAAACGCCGCGAATCCCAGCCAGCTCCAGAACCGCGCCGGGAACGGCCGCGGGTCGAGTCGCTCGTGACGCGGGACGTGGCTCTCGAAACGGCGCGCGGCCGCCAGGCATCCCAGGGCCGCCAGGGCGGGTGCGGCGAGCACCGCGAAACCCGCGCGGTAGCCCGCGACGGCCACCAGGCCCGCCACCAGCAGCGGTCCCGTCAGGGCACCGAGCTGGTCCAGAAACTCGTGCACGCCGAAGGACAGGCCATGCCCGACCACGGCGCCGGCCCGGGCGATCAACGCGTCGCGCGACGGGGTCCGCACGCCCTTGCCCAACCGCTCCGCCACCACAAGGCCCGCCGCCGGCCCCAGCGCCGACGTCAACGCCAGAAACGGGACGCTGAGCATGTTCAGTGCATACCCGGCGACCATCAGGGTCCAGTGCCGGCCGCTCGCATCAGCCCCGCGTCCGGCGAACCAGCGCACCGAGTAGCCGAGAAACTCCGCGCCCCCGCCGATTACCCCGACCGTGAGCGCGCCGGCACCGAGATGGCCCAGCCACGGCCCCACGATGCTCCGGGCACCCTCGTAGGTCATGTCCGCGAACAGGCTGACTACGCCGAGCGCGACCACGAAGCGCCAGGCGCGACGCCGATTGCCCGCCGTGGAGGGATCGGCCGGCGCGGGGCTCACAGCCGGCGGCAAAGGATCAGCGCATCCTCGCGGCCGTCCGCCGCCGGGTAATAACCGCGCCGCCGACCGAACTCGGTGAACCCCGCGCTGGCGTACAGCGTGCGCGCGCGAAGATTGGACGGACGCACCTCGAGGAACATGCACTCGGCGCCCCATTCCCGGGCTGACTCGAACATCTGGGCCAGAAGCACGCGTCCGAGCCCGCGGCCCTGGCTGGGTGGGTCCACGGCAAGGTTGAGCAGATGGGATTCGCCGACCGCCACCGAAACGAACCCGTAGCCCGCAAGCCCGCCCCCGTCTTCCACACCCCATCCGCAATAGCCGACGCGCAGGCAGTCCGCAAAAATGCCGCGCGTCCAGCCCTGCTGGTGGTAGGCGCGTCCCTCGATCGTGGCCAGGCGGTCGATATCGGCTACGGCCAGGGGCCTCAGGACCGGAGCAGCAAGAGGGACGACCGCGCTCACGGCGACCTCGGGGATGCCACCGCCCGCGCCCGGGTCAGATCGTCCCAGACCTTGCGTTTGGCGGGCGGATTACGCAACAGATACGCCGGATGGTAGGTCACCACCAGCGGCCGGCCCCCGGGCCCCTCGTGGACGCGGCCGCGCAGGCGGCCGACCGGCGCCTCCACGCCGAGCAGGCGCTGGGCCGCGACACGCCCCACCGCCAGCAGCAGGGCCGGGTCCACCAACTCGATCTGCGCCGCGAGGTAGTCCCAGCACGCCCCGGCCTCCTCGGGCTTGGGATCACGGTTGCCCGGCGGCCGGCACTTGACGATATTCGTGATGTAGACGTCCCCGCGCGCCACTCCCAGGGCGCCGAGCATCGCGTCGAGCAGTTTGCCGGCGCGGCCGACGAACGGCTCCCCGCGCCGGTCTTCCTCGGCGCCGGGCGCCTCGCCGACGATCATCCAGCGTGCTTCGCGCGAGCCCACGCCGAAGACGGTGCGGGTCCGGCCCCGGGCCAGAGCGCACCGCGCGCAGCTCGGGACGGCCGCTTCCAGGTCCGCCCACGCCGGGGGCACGGCGGCATCCCGGGGGCTCGTCGGCGCCGGCGCCGAAGCAGTCTCAGGGGCTGAGGGAGCATCCGCACCCCCGCGCCGTATCCACGGCGTCAGCCCCATGTCCCGGAGTGCGCGAGCACGGGCGCCGGTCATGCGGCCCTCGCGCGGAGCACCCGGCCGGGCGCCGGCACGCCCGGATTCATTGCCGCCGCAGGCGCCGGCGGTTGAGCCGCACCAGCCACCACAGTGGCGCGGAAACGGCATAGACGAGGAAGACCCCGAAGAGCACGCCCGGAGGCGACAGGGTCACGAGGATGAACAGCAGGGGTACGGCGAGTACCGAGGGGAACGCCAGCCGGCGGTCGAGGCGCACCTCCTTGAAACTGTAGTAACCGAGGTTCGACACCATCAGCAAACCCGCCACGACGGTCACCACGAGGGTGGGGATCGCCAGCGAATAAGCGGAGAGCCCCAGGCTCTGGGCGAACCAGACGAGCCCCGCTACCAGCGCCGCCGCCGACGGGCAGGGCAACCCCTGGAAGAAGCGCTTGCTCTGCGTGGCCGCGCGCGCGTTGAACCGCGCCAGGCGCAGCCCCGTGGCCGTGGCGTAGAAGAAGGCGGCGAGCCAGCCGATCTTCGCCCAGATCGGTCCGTACGCCGCGAGCGCCTGCAACGCGAAGCCGTAGGCCACGAGCGCGGGCGCGATGCCGAAGGCGACCATGTCCGAAATACTGTCGTACTGGGCCCCGAACGCCGTCGCAGTGCCCGTCATCCGTGCCACGCGGCCGTCGAGGCCGTCCAGTACCAGCGCCACGAAGATGGCAATGGCAGCGGCCGCGAAACGGCCGTTCATGCTCGAGACGATCGAGTAGAAGGCCGCGAAGAGCGCCGCCGTCGTGAAAAGGTTGGGAAGCAGGAAGATGCCCCGCCTGCGCGGAGTCCGGTCATCCTCGTCCGAATCCCCCGTTCCCGCCGCCGGGGGTACCCGCCTGAGTCGCGATTCCATGCGTCGCCGCGTCGATTCGTTGGGGGTTAGGATGCCACCTTGCCCCCCTCGGGGCCAACGCCTGCGTCTGCGGCGAGGTTCCGCAGGCGGCTGCGCACCGCCTCCAGCGGGTGCTCCCGCCGCGCCGCCAGCGCCTCCCGGAGCCGGCCTGAATCGCCCGCTATTTCCGCGTCGAGCGACTGCGTGAAGGCGCCGCTGCGGATGCGCTCCAGCGCGTCGCGCATCGCGGCCCGCGAGTCCGGGTTGATCACGCGCGGGCCGACCTCCAGCCCGCCGAACGCCGCCGTGGACGAGATACGTTCCTGCAGGCGGGCCAGCCCCCCGGCGTAGATCATATCCGCCATGAGCTTCACTTCTTCGAGGCAGCAGAAATACGCGATCTCGGGCTGGTAGCCCGCCTCGACCAGCGTCTCGAAGCCGGCCTCGATGAGGTTGCTCAGCCCGCCGACCAGCACCGCCTGCTCCGCGAACAGGTCCGTCTCGGTCTCTTCGGCGAACGTGGTCTCTATGACCGCGACGCGCCCGTGGCCGAGCGCACGTGCGTAGCCCAGCGCCCGGCGCCGCGCCTGCCCGGTCGCGTCCTGGTGCACCGCCACGAATCCCGCGGTGCCGTGACCGGCGCGATACTGTTCCCGGACCTGCTCGCCGATGCCCGACGGCGCCACCAACACCACGTCGAGATCACGGCGCGGCCGGATGCGCCCGTAGTGGATGTTGTACCCGTGCGCGAAGACCAGCCCCGCCCCGCTGCGAAGGCCCGGCTCCACGACATCCGCATAGAGTCCCGGCTGCGCTTCATCGGGCACCAGCATGGCCACCAGGTCCGCGCGCGCCACGGCCTCGCCCGGCGTTGCCACCTCGAGGCCGTCGCGTTGCGCCTCCGGCGCCCTGCGCGACCCCGGCCGCAGGCCGACGACGACCCGCACACCGGAATCACTCAGATTGAGTGCCTGCGCCTGTCCCTGCGAGCCGTAGCCCAGCACCGCGACACACTGTCCGTCGAGGCCGGCGGACCGCAATTCCGCCGCCGAAACGATTCCGCTCATGGCTTCTCCCTGGCAGGGCCTTCCCCGGTCTGCCGACACAAGTCGGGGCATGCGTAGAATAGTGCGCTTTCGCAGGCACCCCGCCGGAAAGCACCCATGCGTCTGTCCCACCTGCTTCTCCACACCCTGCGCCAGGCGCCCGCCGAGGCCGAGGCCGTGAGCCACCGGCTGATGCTGCGCGCCGGACTGATCCGCCAGCACGCCGCCGGCATCTACAGCTGGCTCCCGATCGGCCTCCGGGTGCTGCGCAAGGTCGAGACCATCGTACGCGAGGAAATGGTGCGGATCGGCGCCGTCGAGCTGCTGATGCCGTCCGTGCAGCCCGCCGAGCTGTGGGAAGAGTCCGGCCGCTGGTCCAAGTACGGGCCGGAACTGCTCCGCATCACCGACCGCAAGGGCCGCGAATTCTGCTTCGGCCCCACGCACGAGGAAGTCGTCACCGATATCGTGCGCCACGTGGTGAGCTCCCATCGCCAGCTACCGCTCACGGTGTTCCAGATCCAGACCAAGTTCCGCGACGAAGTGCGCCCGCGCTTCGGCATCATGCGGGCGCGCGAATTCCTGATGAAGGATGCGTACTCGTTTCACCTCGGCGAGGACTCGCTCGCTGAAACCTACACGCGCATGCGCGAGGCCTACAGCCGCGTGCTCGAACGCGTCGGCCTGGACTTCCGCGTCGTCGAGGCCGACACCGGGGCAATCGGCGGCAACGCCTCGAACGAGTTCCACGTACTGGCGGATTCCGGCGAGGACACCATCGTCTATTCCACCGACGGCGACTACGCCGCCAACCTGGAACTCGCCCGCGCAAAGGCGCCGCGGCGCCACCGGCCGGAGCCCGCCGAGGAGCTGCGCCGCGTGCACACGCCCAACGCGCGCACGATCCCCGAGGTCGCCACGCTCCTAGAGTTGCCCGCGGAACGCTGCGTGAAGACGCTGATCGTGCGGGGCACCGAAACGCCCGCAGTCGCGCTCGTGCTGCGCGGGGACCACGAGCTGAACCCCGTGAAGGCGGCGCGCTTGCCCGAGGTCGCCGAACCGCTCGAGCTGCTCGATTCGAAGTCGACCCGGACGCTCGGCAACCTGGAGTTCGGCAGCATCGGCCCGGTCGAGCTGGAGCTGCCCGTGATCGCCGATCGCGACGCGGCCGTCCTGGCCGACTTCTGCTGCGGCGCCAACACGCCCGGCGAGCACTTCGTCGGCGTCAACTGGGGCCGCGACGTTCCGGAGCCGGCCGTCGCCGACATTCGCCGCGTCAACGAGGGCGATAAGAGTCCCGACGGACGCGGCCGGCTGGCGTTCGCCCGCGGTATCGAGGTCGGACACATCTTCAAGCTCGGCACCACATACTCCGAGAAGATGGGGGCGGTTGCGCACGACGACCGCGGCGCCGAGCGGCCCCTGATCATGGGGTGCTACGGGATCGGCGTGTCGCGCATCGTGGCCGCCGCGATCGAACAGTGCCATGACGAACTAGGCATCGTGTGGCCCAGCGCCATCGCCCCGTTCGAAGTGGCCGTGATCCCGGTCGGGGCACAGCGCTCGCCGGAACTACGCGGCAACGCGGAACGGCTGCATGACGAGCTCAGCCGCGCCGGCTTCGAGGTGCTCCTCGACGACCGTGCGCTGCGTCCCGGCGTGATGTTCAAGGATGCGGAACTGCTCGGCATTCCGCACCGTATCGTGGTCAGCCAGCGGAGTGCCGAACAGGGCACCGTGGAGTACCGCGAGCGAACCGCCGAGCAGAGCCAGGACGTCAACCGAAGCGAAATCGTCGACTTCCTGCGCGCGCGTCTACGCCCGGAGAAATGACCGACCGCGCGCGTCCGGCTCCACCACGGCGAACCGACGAATATCGGGACGCTCGGCTCCGCGCTCGCGCCCCATGCGACGTCACCGCGCCATGACGTGCCGCCGGCCGTTATCCTCGCGAACCGGCCCTTCCCTGCCGTCCGGTATTGCGGCCGCAGGCATTGCCGTATGTCTTCTCGCCATCCCCGCCGCACGGGCCGGGCCGGCCCCCACGGCGGGTACGGCCCTGCGGGCAGCCGTGCGGTCGGCGCTCGCCGCACCGACGCACGGCTTCCGCGATCGTTACGGGCAGAGCGTGTGGATGCACACGATGAACGCGCGCCTGGAGCGCTTCGTCGACAATCCCGCGCGTCGGCGACATCTCCTGCTCCTCGTGCACGGGGAAGCGAAGCGCGCGGGTGTTCCGCCCTCCCTGGTCCTGGCGATGATCAACGTCGAGAGCGATTTCCACCGCTGGGCCGTCTCGTCCGCCGGGGCGCAGGGGCTCATGCAGATCATGCCTTTCTGGCTGAAGGTCGCGGGCAAGCCCGGCGACAACCTGTTCGACCCGCGTACCAACGTCCGCATCGGATGCACCGTGCTCGCCTACTACCTCAAACGCTCGCACGGGGACATCGCGGAAGCCCTGCAGCGCTATTACGGCCGACGCTACGGCAACCGCTACGAACAAAAGGTCCTGCGCTTACTCAGCGGACGCTGGTACTGGAAACGGTAGCGATCGCACTAGCCGTTGCGCGAGCCTTTTCAAGGCTCCTCCGCGAACACTCAACGGATGCGGAAACGATCCGTCAACTCGACCGACTCGGAGGCGACGACACGCACCGCCGTGTCGCGGACGCGAGCGGTGGGCGGCCCTTCCTTCAGCCACTCCAGCATCGCCGCCACGGGTTCCACGGGACCGAAGACAAGAACCTCGACCCGACCGTCAGAGAGGTTGGCGGCATGCCCGACCAGTCCCAGCCGCCGTGCCTGTTCGGCCGCTGCAGCACGAAAGCCCACGCCCTGCACGCGTCCCGACACGTGAATCAGCCGGCAGTGGTTTAGCTCCGACATCAAGTCCGCACCCCAAAAACAAGCGGGGCTCCCGAAGGAGCCCCGCACAAGTGCCGTTGTGAAGCGGCGACGATCAGTGACCGCCCCCGTTCATGCCCTGGTTCATCTTGGACTGCTGCGCGTTGAGCCACGCCTTGTCCTTGGACAGGGCCTGTCCGTTCTGCCAGGGCCCGCGAGTCTTCGCGTGCTGCTCGGCGCTCTGGGCCTCGTCCTGCATCGGATTGAGGTAGATCTCGAGCTGCTGATCCGGGTAGATCAGATCCGGATTGCCGATCTTGTCGGAGTTGTGCAGGTAGATCAGGGGCCACTCGTAGGGATTGCCGTAAATCGAGGGCTTCTTCGCGATGTCCCAGAGGTTGTCGCCGCGCACGACGGTGTACGTCGTCTTCGCCGACTGAAGCTGCGAGACCAGCGCGCTCAGAATGTCGTACGCATTCTTGCCCTGGTTATTGGCAATGGCCGTCTCGCCCTGCTGCAACTGCGACTGTTCGGCCGACGTCAGGTTCGTGTACTGCCGCGCCTGGGAATCGAGCTGACGTGCCTTGTCCAGATAATACTGGTTGATCGCCGAATCGGTCTGCTGGCAAACCTGGCTCGCCAGCGACTGGGCCTTGTCGTCGTTGGGGACCTGAGCCGCCTGCTTGGCCTGGTCGAGAAGCTGCTGAGCCTGGTCGACCGACACCCCGAGCTGCTGGGCCTGGGAGATGCACTGCTCGGCGTTGGATATGGCCTGTTCCGTAGCGGCACTGGGCTGGGCGGGCGGCGGCGGTGCCTTCTTGTGAGCGCACCCGGCGACGGCGCCGGCGAACGCTATGGCAATGCCGACCTTCAGCACAGCATGCTTGTTCATGATCCCGATCTCCCTTTGCATCCAAAAAAGGCGCGGCTGTAGCCGCTGTGTCGCGTTTCGAGCATGGCACCAAACACCGCGAGTGTCAAGAAATTACCGGCGAAAGTCCATCTCATTTCAACGATGTAGGTATTGTCCTACCTGCCGCATCTTCACCCCCATTGCCACCTCCTCCGCCACTCGGAGCAGATGGCCTCGCAAGTCGGGCCCGGGCCGCTGCCCGGCGGGCGGCATCGCCGGCCCGGGCCGCGCTGGTTCGCGCCCGGTCGTAATCGCCGCCCTGCAAGGCGAATTCGGCGTCGTCGAGCCAACGCAGCGCCTTGGCGTATTCGGCCGGCGCATAGCGCGGCGCCCCCGCCTGCCGGGCGGCTCGCACCGCCTGGCGCGCGTCACTCATGGCCTGCACGGGGGCGGTCGTGCAGGCAGTCAGCGCCAGGAGCAGTACCGCGACTGTCCCGGCCATTGCCCATCGCATGATTCCGGTCACTGGGTGTCCGAGGCAGGCTGAACGCTAGCAGCGCGATGTGACGCGGTCAAGACAAGCGACGGTGTGCGGCCCGCCGGGATACAATTACCTGCCGGATCAACCGCTGTTGCGACGTCATGGCCACGATCACGCTCTACCACAACCCGAGATGTTCGAAATCACGCGCGGCACTCGAACTGCTCACACAACGGGATGTCCAGGTGCAGGTCGTGAAGTATCTGGAAACGCCTCCGGACGAATCCGAACTCGCAGACCTGATCCGGCGGCTCGGCGACGAGGCGTCGAACATCGTGCGGACCGGGGAACGTGAAATCCGCGAACTCGGCGTCGACGGCGCGGAGCTCTCTCCCGCCGATACCGCCAGGCTCCTTGCCCGCCACCCGCGCCTGCTGCAGCGGCCGATTGCAATCAGCGGCACCCGCGCCGTCATCGGGCGACCGCCCGAACGCGTGCTGGAACTGCTGTGACTGCGGGACCGGTCCTCGTCCTCTTCTACAGCCGCTACGGCGCGACGGGCACGATGGCCGAGCGCATCTGCCGCGGCGTGGAGGAAGTCCGCGGCATGGAAGCGCGGCTGCGCACCGTGCCGCCCGTTTCCACGGTGGCGGAAGCCACCGCGCCGGAGATTCCGGAAAGCGGGCCGCCCTACGCCACGCGCGATGACCTGGCGGACTGCTCCGCGCTCATCCTGGGCAGTCCGACGCGGTTCGGGAACATGGCCGCGCCGTTGAAGTACTTTCTCGACGGCACGTCGGCGGAGTGGCTCGGTGGCACGCTCGCAGGCAAACCCGCCGCGGTCTTCACGTCCACGGGCACCATGCACGGCGGGCAGGAAGCCACGCTGCTCACCATGGCGATCCCCTTGCTGCATCACGGAATGTACCTGCTCGGCCTGCCTTATACCGAAGAGCGCCTGCACACGACGCGAACGGGCGGTGCACCCTACGGCGCCACCCATCTCGCCGGCGTACGCAGCGACCGAACCGTGGACGAGGACGAGGCGTTCCTGGCGCGCGCCCTCGGGCGCCGCGTCGCGGAACTCGCCCGGAAGCTGTCGGAGTAAGGCGATACTCGAAACGCGCCAGGAGTCCCGCTCCCGACCGCGGTCGACGACTCGCGACCTAGGGAACGGCCTCCGACGCCGTTGCCGCGTCAGGTGTCTACCCGACCCACGCCCTGATGTTGTCGAACAGGCGCATCCACGGTCCGTCCTCGTTCCACTCCGGTGGATGCCACGAGTGCTGGATCGTGCGAAAGACCCGCTCCGGGTGAGGCATGAGGACGAGGACACGTCCGTCCGCGTTGGCGAAGCCCGTCGCACCGCCGGGTGAACCGTTGGGGTTGGCCGGGTAGCTGTCGGCCGGCACGCCGGGGCGCTCGACGTAGCGCAGCGTCACGCGCCGCGCGGCGGCAAGCGAGTCCAGGTCCGAGGCCTCGCGGAATTCGGCCCGCCCTTCGCCGTGGGCGATCGCCACGGGCAGTACGGACCCTGCCATCCCGGCGAAGAACGGCGAGACCGAGTCCACCACCTCCACCAGCGACAGTCGCGCCTCGAACTGCTCGGAGCGGTTGCGCCGGAACGTCGGCCAGTGCCCGGCGCCCGGGATGAGGTCGGACAACTCGGCGATCATCTGGCAACCGTTGCACACGCCGAGCGCGAACCGGTCCGGGTTCTCCAGGAAACGCGCGAACTCATCGCGCAACCGCTCGTGCAGCCGGATGGAATGCGCCCACCCGCGCCCCGCTCCGAGCACGTCGCCGTAGGAGAAACCGCCCGGCGCCGCGAGACCCGCGAATTCCTCGAGGGAAGTGTCACCGGACAGCAGCCGGGTCATGTGGACGTCCACCGCCTCGAAGCCGGCCCGGGCGAAGGCGGCGGCGAGTTCGCGGTGTCCGTTGACGCCCTGCTCGCGCAGAACCGCCACGCGCGGCGGACGCGTCGCGACGGCCGGCGCCGGGGGCCGGTGCCCGGGCGAGAACGTCAACCGGGCAGCGCCGAGTCCGTGGCTACCCGAGCGGCATTGCGCCGCGTACTCTTCGTCCGCGCACACCGGGTCGTCGCGAAGACGGCGCATCCGCCAGCTCACCTCGCCCCAGGCGCGCATGAGACGCGTCCACGTCGCGCTGAAGCACTCCCGGTCCCCGGTGGTGAAGATTACGCGGCCGTCGGCGCGCGGCCGCCCCAGACGGTGCAGGCAATCGCCCGCGCCGTGTTCGGCCATCACCGCCGCGAGACGCTCGCGACCCTCCAGGCGGATCTGGACCACAGCTCCCAGTTCTTCGGAGAACAGGGCCCGCAGCGGATCGGGCCCGAGTTCGCGCAGCTCCGCCTCGATACCCGTGTGCGCCGCCAGTGCCATCTCGATCAGCGTGAGGGCGAGCCCGCCGTCGGAGCGGTCGTGGTAAGCGAGCAGGACGCCCTCCCGGGCCAACCGCCGGATTGCGGCGAAGAAACCCGCGAGACGGACGGGGTCGTCGACGTCGGGGACCGCCCCGCCCTCGCGCTCGAAGACCTGCGACAGGGCGCTGCCGCCCAGCCGGTTGCGCCCGCCGCCGAGGTCGACCAGCCACAACTCCGTTGCGGGATCCGGATCGAGTTGCGGGGTCAACGTCATCCCGGCGTCGCCGACGGGCGCAAACGCCGACACAGCCAGCGTCAACGGCGCGCGCACTTCGACGTCGTCCCGCCCCTCGCGCCAGGCCACCCGCATCGAGAGAGAGTCCTTGCCCACGGGAATCGCAAGTCCGAGCGCGGGGCACAGGTCCGCACCGACAGCCCTTACGGCGGCGTACAGGTCCGCGTTGTCGGCGGGCTCGCCCGCGGCCGCCATCCAATTGGCCGACAGGCGCACGTCGGCCAGGCGGGCAACGTCGGCCGCGGCCATGTTCGTCACCGCCTCGCCGACGGCCATCCGGGCGGAGGCGACCGCGTCGGTCACCGCCAGCGGCATGCGTTCGCCGAGCGCCAGCGCCTCCCCCGCGCGTCCGGTGTAGTCGGCGAGCGTCACCGCCACATCCCCCACCGGGACCTGCCACGGGCCCACCATCGGGTCACGCGCCACCAGTCCGCCGACCGTCCGGTCGCCGATAGTGATCAGGAATCCCTTGTCGCCCACACCGGGCAAGGCGAGCACGCGATCGAGCGCCTCCTCCACCGTCACGTCCCAGTCAGCCGCGGGGGCCGGCGCGGCACGCCGGTGCGTGCCCTGCAGCTCCAGCGGGGGGAGATCACCCAGGAGCACACGCATCGGCAGGTCGACGACGGTTTCGTTCGTGCGGCCGTCCGCGACAATGAGCCGCTCCTCGCCGGTGGCCTCGCCGATGACCGCCCACGGACAGCATTCGCGCTCGCACAACGCGGCGAACGCGGCCTCGTCGTCCGGGTCGAGCGCCAGGACGTAGCGCTCCTGCGACTCGTTGCACCACAGCGCCATGGCGCTCATGCCCGGTTCCGCGCTAGGCACCCGGGCCAGGTCGATGCGCCCCCCGACGCCGGCGTCCGCGAGCAGTTCCGGCACCGCGTTGGACAGGCCACCGGCGCCGACGTCGTGAATGGCCAGTACCGGGCTCGCTTCCCCGAGGGCGATCGTGGCTTCGATCACCTCCTGGGCCCGGCGCTGCATCTCCGGGTTGCCGCGCTGTACCGACGCAAAATCGAGCTCCGCGTCCTCGCCCCCGGCGCGCGACGAGGCGGCCCCGCCGCCCAGGCCGATCTCCATGGCCGGGCCGCCGAGCACGACGACCTTCGTCCCGGGCCCGAAGCGGCGCTTCTCCACGAGTTCGCGGCGAACGGTCCCCAGTCCGCCGGCCAGCATGACCGGCTTGTGGTAGCCGCGGTAGCGGCGGTCCGGGCCGGCCGGATCGGGGCGGCAGAAGCTGCGGAAGAAGCCGGCGATTGCCGGCCGCCCGAACTCGTTATTGAACGAGGCCGCGCCGATCGGCCCCTCGAGCATGATGTCGAGCGCGCTCGCGAGGCCCGGCGGCGTCGAGGGTCCGCTCTCCCACGGTCGCGGCGCATCGGGGAGGCGCAGGTCGGAGACCGCGAAGCCGGACAGGCCCGCCTTGGACATGCCGCCGCGCCCCGTGGCGGCCTCGTCGCGGATCTCGCCGCCCGCGCCGGTCGCCGCACCCGGGAACGGCGCGACGCCCGTCGGATGGTTGTGGGTCTCTACCTTGATCGCGATGTCGAGGTCCTCCGGCACCGCCAGGTAGCGTCCGCTGACGGGATCGCGCCGGAAGGCCTCGCCGCGCGGTCCGGCCAGAACGGCCGCGTTGTCCTTGTAGGCGGAGAGGATGCCGTCGGGCGTGGCGCGATAACTCTCGCGGATGCAGTCGAACGGCGAACGCTCCTGCGCGATACCGTCCACCGTCCAGCGGCCGTTGAAGATCTTGTGGCGGCAGTGCTCGGAATTCACCTGCGCGAACATCATCAGCTCGGTCTCGGTCGGGTCGCGGCCCAGCGCCCGGTACGCCTCGACCAGGTAGGCGCGCTCCGCGGCGCCCAGGGCGAGGCCGAGCCGGGCGTCGGCGGCCTCGAGCGCAGCGACCCCTTCGCCCGCCAATGGAATCGCGCGTCCCGCGGCCGGACGCGGGTGCTCGAACAGGCGCCGGGCATGATCGAGGTCCGGACTCAGGATCTGGGTCATGCGGTCCGCAAGCACCGACTCCAGCTCGCGCCACCCCCGCTCACCGGGAGTCGGAATCCCGCCTTCCAGATGGAAGCCCACGCCCCGCTCGACACGCCCGACCGAGGCGAAACCGCAACGTTCCAGGATGTCCGTGGCCTTGCTCGACCACGGCGATATCGTGCCGAATCGCGGCAACACGACGACGTCCGGGACCGGCTCCTCACGCGCGGGGGCCTCCAGCAGTGCCCGGAGCCGTGCCCGGGCGCCGGCATCGTCCGGCAGCTCCCTCTCGAGGCAATACACGTGAACGGCGTTCCGCACTCGCATCCCGGGCAATGCCGCCGCCACCTCGCGTCCGAGACGCTCGAGACGGAATGCGGCGAGAGCGCTGCCCCCGACGATTACCTGCATGAAAGCCCCACCATAAAGATCATTTATTACCCTTTATTTCCCGCAAGTTACGCACTGTTCCTTAGGTAACTTGCAATCTAGAGAGACTGCCACTCCAGTCCTTCCTCCTGGCTCGCCACCTGCACGAAATCCGGATCGCACCCCAACGCCTCGACGGCGCTGCCCCGCGCCAGCTCCGGACGATTGTTCTGTTCGGACAGGTGCGCCAAGGCGAGGCGCGACAGGCTGCGGAGATCGAGCGCGCCCAGGAGTTCGGCCGTCTGCGCGTTGCTCAAATGCCCGTACTCGCCGCCCACACGGCGCTTGAGCAACGGCGGATACGGGCTTGCGGCCAGCATGGCGTCGTCGTGGTTGCTCTCCAGCACCAGCCCGTCGAGACCGCCGAGGGCGCCGGTGAGATACGGCGTCACATGCCCCACGTCCGTCACCACGGCCAGCCGGCGTGCGCCGTCGCCGAATACGAATTGCGTCGGCTCCGCCGCATCGTGAGGAACGATTAGAGGAGTTACCTCCAAGTCTTTGATTGTGAATGGAGAATGACTGTCGAATATCTCGGTTCGCTCCGGCAACGTCCGGCGCATCGCCGCCTGCCGCGTCCCCGCGCTCGCGTAAACGGGGATCTCGCAGCGCCGCGCGAGGCGCCCCGCCCCCGACACGTGGTCCGCGTGCTCATGGGTGATCAGCAACGCGTCCAGGTCCTCGAAGCTCACCCCCAGTCTGCCGAGCCGGCGCTCGCACTCGGTGAGCGAAAAGCCGCAATCGACCATCACGAGGGTGGAGCCGCTACGCACCAGCGCGGAGTTGCCCCGGCTGCCGCTGCCCCCGAGCGCAAACTCCATCAGGTCTCGCCCCGAGGGGGCTGATAGATCGGCAGCGGCGTGACGTTGTCGCCCTTCACCGGCGTGATCTTCCCCGCGCCTTCGCGGCTGACCTCGTCGATGCGAACCACGGCATGCAGCGGGATATAGCTGCGTTTGACGCCCTCGAACTCCGACGCCAGCTTCTCCGCACCCGGGTCCACGACCACGTTCGAACGCTCGCCAAAGGTCAGCTCCTCCACCTCCACGAAGCCGAACAGCCCGCCCTGGCTGATCTTGCGCGCGTAGATCTCGTAAAGCTGGTCCCGGCTCTGGAAGATGACCTTGTAAATATGTCGCGCCGCCATGGCTGTGCCGATTACCGAAAGATGAATTCGAAGTTCGCGCCCGCCGCGCCTCGCTATTTTCCCATACGCCGCACACCGCGGCGCGGCCGCTCAGCCTTCGGGCTCCAGAGCTTCCCGGCCCCCCAGGTAGGGTCGAAGGGCCGCCGGGAGGCGCACGCTTCCGTCCCGCTGCTGACCGTTCTCCAGAATCGCCACGAGGGCGCGCCCGACCGCCAGGCCCGAGCCGTTGAGGGTATGCACCAGGCGCGGCTTGCCGGAGTCGGCATCGCGGACGCGTGCGAGCATCCGTCGCGCCTGGAAGTCCGAGAAGTTGCTGCAGGACGAGATTTCCCGGTAGCTGTCCTGGCCGGGCAGCCACACCTCCAGGTCGTAGGTCTTGGCGGCCCCGAATCCGGTATCGCCCGAACAGAGCGTGACCACGCGGTACGGAAGCTCCAGCGCCTGAAGAACCGCCTCGGCGTGCCCGGTCAGGGCCTCCAGCGCCTCCCACGACTTCTCCGGTGCCACCACCTGCACCAGTTCCACCTTGTCGAACTGGTGCTGGCGAATCATGCCGCGCGTGTCCTTGCCGTGGCTCCCCGCTTCCGAGCGGAAACACGGCGTGTGCGCAACCAGCCGCATCGGTACCTGGCCGGCCTCGAGGATCGTATCGCGCACCAGATTGGTCAGCGGCACCTCGCCGGTCGGCGTGAGGTACCACGCGCGGTCGCCCGCGAGACGGAAGAGGTCCTCCTCGAACTTCGGGAGCTGGCTGGTGCCCGCGAGGCTGTCCGCATTGAGGATGTACGGAACGTAGCACTCGCGGTAGCCGTGGCGCTCGCAGTGCAGATCGAGCATGAACTGGGCGAGCGCGCGGTGCAGCCGCGCGAGCGGACCGGTGAGAACCACGAAACGGCTGCCGGTCAACTTCGCGGCGGCGGCGTAGTCCATGCCGCCGAGCCGCTCCCCGAGGGCGACGTGGTCCAGCGGCGTGAAATCGAACGCGGGGAGTTCGCCCACCCGGCGGAGCTCCCGATTGGCGGCCTCGTCCGTGCCGTCGGGAACGGACTCGTCGAGAAGGTTGGGCAGCGCCATCGCGAACGTCCGCAGGTCCGACTCGATCGCGGCGAACTCCTCCTTCAGGACGCCCTCACGCTCGCCGAGCTCCGAGGCCTGCTTCAGCAGGGCGCCGGCGTCGTCGCCCTGCGACTTGGCTCGGCCCACCTCCTTCGAGACGCGGTTGCGTTCCGCGCGCAGCGATTCGATCTCCGTCTGGATGCGCTTGCGCTCGTTCTCCAGGGCCTCGAAGCGGCCGCGGTCGAACTCGAAACCGCGCCGGGCCAGGTTGGCGCACACGGCGTCCAGATCGTTGCGCAGCAGGCGCGGATCGATCATGCCTCGTCTCCCATCCACATGTCGGCGATCCAGGTGACCACGTGCCCCGGCTTGATGCCATCCAGCTCCGCGAGCACGGTGTCGACCCGCTCGGGGCTGTCGTAGAACTCGACGGTCACGGGCAATTCGTGCGAGACGTCGAGGATTCGGGTCGTGTGGACCTGGCCGGAGTCGCCGAAGCCGGCGACCCCGCGATAGACCGTCACCCCGTGCACCTGCCAGCGGTCGTGAAGCTGCCGCAGCAGCCGCTCCGTGTCGCCGCGACCTTCCGAGAGGAAGATGCGCACCACCCGTACGCTGCGGAAATTCATAGACGTCCTCCCAACAGGTAGCCGAGCCAGACCAGCACCAGGCTCGCCGTGACGTTCGCCCCGACGTTCAGGGCCGCCCGCCCGACCGCGCCGCTTCGCGCCAGTTCCAGGGTTTCCAGCGAAAACGTCGAAAAGGTGGTCAACGCGCCGAGCAGGCCCGTGAGCACCAGCGCCCGCACGGCGGGCCCCACACTCAGGCGCAGCGAGAACCACGCCACCAGCATGCCGATCACGAATGCGCCGAGCGCATTCGCCGCGAACGTTCCCCACGGAAACGCGGTCCCCAGCGCCTGGGCGGCGCCCCGGGAAATGGCGAAACGCACAACGGCGCCGATGGCGCCGCCCGCCGCGACGGCAATCCAGATTCGCACCGGCAGAGTGTCCCCTCGAATCGGGCCGGTATTCTACCCGCCGTGCGACCCGGACTCGCGGTCGAGCGTCGCCAGATGGCGCAGGCGCTCCGCGATGCGCTGCTCGAGGCCGCGATCCACCGGGCGGTAATAGCGCCGCTCGGGCATCGACTCCGGGAAGTAGCGTTCTCCGGCCGCGTAGCCGCCCGGCTCGTCGTGCGCGTAGCGGTAGCGCGCGCCGTGGCCCATCTGCTTCATGAGCCGGGTCGGCGCGTTGCGCAGGTGCATGGGCACCTCTGCCGCCCCGTGCCGCCGGGCATCCTCGCGTGCCGCGCCGAGCGCGGCGTACACGGCATTGCTCTTCGGGGCGACGGCGAGGTACACCAGCGCCTGGGCAAGCGCGAGCTCGCCCTCCGGGCTTCCGAGCCGCTCGAAGGCATTCCACGCGTCGAGCGTCAGCGCCAGCGCGCGGGAATCGGCGAGCCCGATGTCCTCGGACGCGATGCGCACCAGCCGGCGCGCGAGGTAATGCGGGTCCACGCCCCCCTCGAGCATGCGCGCGAACCAGTACAGCGAGGCGTCGGGCGCCGAACCGCGCACGGCCTTGTGCAGCGCGGAAATCTGATCGTAGAACCGGTCGCCGCCCTTGTCGAACTGCGCCAGCCGCTCGCCGAGCAACGCGTGGAAGCCTGGCTCGTCGAGCGGATGCTCCGTATGGGCCGCCGCCACGGTCTCGAGCAGATTCAGCGCGCGGCGCGCGTCGCCGCCGGCCGCGGCCGCGATGTCGGCGCGCCAGCCGGGCGGCACGGCCTCCTCGCCCAGCCCGAGGCCGCGTTCGGAGTCGGTCAGGGCGCGATCGAGGATGGCCTTGAGCGTGGCCTCGTCGAGCGCCGCCAGTTTCACCACCCGGCAGCGCGACAGGAGCGCACCGCGCACCTCGAACGAGGGGTTCTCCGTCGTCGCGCCGATCAGTATCACGGTGCCCAGTTCGACGTGCGGCAGCAGGGCGTCCTGCTGAGCCTTGTTGAAGCGGTGGATCTCGTCGAGGAAGAGCACGGCCTCGCGCCCCTCGGCCCTGACCTGCTCCGCGGCCTCGATCACGGCCTTGACGTCCTTCACGCCGGCGTTGACCGCCGAGAGCGGGAAGAAACGCGCGTCGCGGGCCTCGGCCAGCAGCCGTGCCAGGGTCGTCTTGCCGCTCCCCGGTGGTCCCCACAGCACCAGTGACGGCAGCAGCCCGCCGGCCAGGGCGCGTGCCAACACCCCGCCCTCGCCCACCAGTGCCGCCTGCCCGAGCACTTCCTCGAGCCGGCGCGGCCGCATCCGCTCCGCCAGCGGTGCCCGGGGTTTGTCGATCACGACGCTCCGGTGGCCGCGGGCGGCACGCGCGTCCGGGCCGCGGGCTGATGGACCACATCCACACCCTCGGGCGGCGTGAAGCGGAACTGCGAAGCATCGACCGGGCCGTTCCGCTTCACGTTCTTGAACTCCAGATGCGTCGTCTGGCCCAGGTGCGACTTCAGGTCCATCGCGCGAATGCCGCCGGAATCGGCGAGCCCGATCCGGATCGCGCTGTAGTCGGTCGAATCCGAGTGCGGGACCAGCTTCAACCAGTGGAGTCCACGCTTCGTGCCCTCGTCGGTCACGTCGAACTGCGCTTCGACCTTGCCGGACCCGGCGAGCAGCGACGCCGGCCCGGCGGCAAGCGCCTGCGGCTCCGGGCGCACGGTGACCTGCTGCAACCCGGGGTCGTAGACCCAGAGCTTGTCGCCGTCGGCGATGATGAGCTGTTTATAGGGCTTGAGGTAGTCCCAGCGGAACCGGCCGGGCTTGCTGATGGCGAGCGTACCCTCGGCGTGTTTCACGGTCGCCGCGTTTGCGTTCTCGACCGTCTCGGTGAAATGCGCCGTGAGAGTCTTCGTCTGCGCGAGCAGGGCGTCGAGACGCTGCGCCGGGCCGGGCGCGGCGGCGCCGGCCGTCGCGCCGAGCAGCATGGCCGCGGAGGCGGCGGCCGTGAAAACGGCTCTGATCATCGGAACTCCTTGGTTCAATCGGACGGTGGCGGGGCCGCGAGCACCTCGCGGCTGCCGTTGGGCTGCAGCGGGCCGACGATACCGACGCGCTCCATCTGCTCCACCAGGCGGGCGGCGCGGTTGTAGCCGATGCGCAGGCGCCGCTGCACGGCCGAGATCGAGGCCCGGCGGGACTCCGTCACGAGCCGCACGGCCTCGTCGTAAAGGGGATCGTCCTCGTCGCTGGGTGCCCCGCCGGCCGCGGCGCCGCTGCCCTCTTCCACGGGTTCGAGGACCTCCTTCACGTACTCGGGTTCCCCCGATTCCTTGAGCCACCCCGAAATGCGGTGAACTTCGGCGTCGTCCACGAACGCGCCGTGCACCCGCCGCACCAGCGAGGTGCCGGGAGGCAGATAGAGCATGTCCCCGTTGCCGAGCAGGGCTTCCGCGCCCATCTGATCGATGATGGTGCGCGAGTCCACGCGTGCCGAGACCTGGAAGGCGATGCGGGCCGGGATGTTGGCCTTGATCAGGCCCGTGATGACGTCCACCGAAGGACGCTGCGTGGCGACAATCAGATGGATACCGGCGGCCCGCGCCTTCTGCGCGAGCCGGGCGATCAGCTCCTCGATCTTCTTGCCCGAGACCATCATCAGGTCCGCCAGCTCGTCGATCACCACGACGATCACCGGCATCGGCTCGAGCGCCGGACGCTCGCCGTTCTCATCGGCCTCGCCGAGCGGGTCGGGAACCGACTCGCCCTTCTGGGCCAGTTCGCGCAGGCGGCGGTTGTAGCCGGCCAGGTTGCGCACGCCGACCGCCGCCAGGCGGCGGTAACGGCGATCCATCTCCGCCACGCACCACTTCAGCGCCACGCCCGCGTCGCTCATGTCCGTGACCACCGGCGTGAGCAAATGCGGGATGCCGTCGTAGACGGACAGCTCCAGCATCTTGGGGTCGATCAGCAAAAGGCGCACGTCCTCGGGCTTCGCCTTGTATAGCAGGCTGAGGATCATCGCGTTGATGGCGACGGACTTGCCCGATCCAGTGGTGCCGGCGATCAGCAGATGCGGCATCCGGCTCAGGTCCGCCGTGACCGGCTGCCCGCCGATGTCCTTGCCCAACGCCAGCGTGAGTTTCGAACCCGCCCGGTCGTAGGCCTCGGAACGCAGGATCTCGCCCAGCGTGACCAACTCCCGTGACTCGTTGGGCACCTCCAGTCCGACCACGGACTTGCCCGGGATCACCTCGACGACGCGCACGCTCACCGTGGACAGGGCCCGTGCCAGGTCCTTCGCCAGGTTGGAGATCTGGTTGACCTTGACGCCCGGCGCAGGCTGAAGCTCGAAGCGGGTGATCACCGGCCCCGCGTGGACGGCGACGACCTCGACCTCCACGCCGAAATCCCGGAGCTTGATCTCCACCAGCCTCGACATGGCCTGGAGGGCCTCCTCGCTGTAACCCTGCTCGTGCTTCGGGGGCGGGTCGAGGAGCTCCAGCGGCGGGAGTGCCCCCGCGGCGGGCGGCGTCTTGAACAGCGGCTTCTGGCGCTCGCGCTCGGCGCGGGGGCTCGGGGGAACGATGTTCACCGCGGGCTCGATCCGTGGCTGGGGACGCTTCTCGCGGCGCACGCGCTCGCGCTTGACCTTTTCGGTGCGCACGGCGCGCGTGGCCCGCGCCTGGCGCCGTTCCCGCCGCTGTTTCAGGCGCAGCCCGAGCCATTCCGAGCCGCGCACCACCAGCGCGCCCGTGCGGTCCATCAGTGCGAGCCACGACAGTCCCGTGGCTACGGTGATGGAGGCGGTCAGCGCCGCGAGCAGCACCAGCGCGGAGCCGGCCTCGCCCACGCCGTCGCTCATCGGCGTACCGAGGGCATCGCCGATCACGCCGCCGATGCCGGCCGGCAGCCAGCCGGGTCCGGGCGAGGCCACCAGCGCCAGCAGCGTGGAGAGCGCCAGCAACGCCACCAGCAGAGCGGCCAGCCGCGTCAGCCGGACCCAGTTACTCCGCCGGTTCAGGCCGCGGAAGATCAGCCAGCCGCAATAAGCCACCAGCAGCGGCAGCGCGTACGCGCTCGCGCCGAGCACGAACAACAGCACGTCGCTCGTCCAGGCGCCGGCCGGTCCGATCAGGTTGCGGACGGCTCCGGCGCCGGAACTGGTCGTGAAACTGGGATCGCCCGGGTGGAAACTCGCCAGCGCTACGGCCAGAACCACGGCCAGCGCGGCCGTGAGCCAGAACGCAGCCTCCTTGACCGCGGGCGCCAGCCGCGGCAGGAAGACTCCATCGGGGCTCGGTTCAGGCTCCCGGGATTTCGCCATCGCGCGGACCCTGAAAGACGATGATCAACATGCGCCGAGTTTAGCGCGAGTGGCCGCCGCACCCAATGCCGGCACGGCCGACCCTTTACAATAGCTGCCCGGTTTCTCCGCCCCACAGGCGCCCGATAAGGACACGCGACGCATGGCCGACAAGCAGCATCACCCCCTGATCATCCTCGGATCCGGACCGGCGGGCTACTCCGCCGCGGTCTACGCCGCCCGCGCAAATCTCTCACCGGTGCTCATCACCGGGATTTCGCAGGGCGGCCAGCTCATGACCACCACCGACGTGGACAACTGGCCCGGCGGCGCCGAGGGGCTGCAGGGGCCGGACCTGATGATCCAGATGCAGCAGCACGCCGAACGCTTCGGCACCGAGGTGCTTTTCGACCACATCCACTCCGCTCACCTGGACGAGAAGCCCATCCGCCTGGAGGGCGATTCCGGCGAGTACACCTGCGACGCCCTGATCATCGCAACCGGAGCCGACGCGCGCTACCTCGGACTCCCCTCCGAGGAAGCCTACAAGGGCAAGGGGGTCTCGGCCTGCGCCACCTGCGACGGATTCTTCTTCCGCGACCAGGAAGTGGCGGTCGTGGGGGGCGGCAACACGGCGGTCGAGGAAGCCCTTTACCTGGCGAACCTCGCCTCCCGCGTCACGCTGATCCACCGGCGCGACCAGCTCCGTGCGGAAAAGATCATGCAGCAGCGGCTGTTCGAACGTGAACGCGAGGGCAAGGTGCGGATCCTGTGGGACCACGTCGTCGAGGAAGTGCTCGGCGACGACGGCGGCGTCACCGGCGTGCGGATCAAGGGCACGACCGGCGAGAAGGCCCGGCAGGATATCGACGTCGCGGGCCTGTTCATCGCCATCGGTCACACGCCCAACACGTCGATCTTCGAGAACCAGCTCGACATGCAGAACGGCTACATCGTGGTGCGCAGCGGCCGGCACGGCAACTTCACCGCCACCAGCGCGCCGGGAGTATTCGCGGCCGGCGACGTCATGGACCACGTCTACCGCCAGGCCGTTACCTCCGCCGGGACCGGGTGCATGGCCGCACTCGACGCCGAGAAGTATCTCGAGTCCCTGGGCCTCGACGGATAGACACAAGCCGGAGCGCCTTGCCCGCCGTCCGCGAATACGCGTCGATCCGTTCCATACCGCGTGCGGCATGGAACGCGATGAGCGGTACCGAGGCGCCCTGCCTGCGGCACGAGTATTTCCGTATCCTCGAGGACAGCGCCTCGGTGGGGCCCGGCACCGGTTGGAGGCCCCGCTATCTGGCCCTCGAAGATGAATCCGGAGGGCTTCTGGGGGCCGTGCCGCTATTCGAGAAGACGGACTCGCGCGGCGAGTTCGTCTTCGACTGGAACTGGGCGGCGGCACTTGAGCGGACCGGGCGCTCGTACTATCCCAAGCTGGTTGCGGCGGTGCCGTTTACGCCCGTCCCGGGCCCGCGGCTGCTCCTGGCCCCCGGCGGCGGCGAAGCAGAACGCGGGCGCCTGGTCGATGCCGCCCTGGAGCGGGCGCAGGCGCTCGACGCATCCTCGCTCCACTGGCTCTTCGTGCGGCCGGAAGAGTTGCCGGAGTTCGAAAGCCGGGGCTGCCACGTGCGCACGGGCTGCCACTTCGAATGGCGCAACGGCGGCATGCAGTCCTTCGAACAGTGGTTGGGAACCCTCACCGCGTCCCGGCGCAAGAAGGTGCGCCGGGAACGGCGGCGCATCGCGGAGGCGGGCATCACGTGCGAGTGGCGCCGGGGCGGCGACCTCGATGCCGCCGATCTCGCTCTCCTGTACCGGCTGTACGCGGCCAACTACTACGCCCACGGGATGGATCCCTATCTCACCCCCGGATTCTTCGAAGCGCTGGCCGCGACGATGCCCGAGAGCCTGTCCGTTTGCCTCGCGTCCCGCGGACCGGACGTGGTCGCCGGGGCCATCTACCTGGAAGGCGACGACGCCCTGTTCGGGCGCTACTGGGGCGCTTTCGAATGGGTGGACAGCCTGCATTTCGAGGTCTGTTACTACCAGGGCATCGAACGAGCCATCGGCCTGGGGCTGGAGCGCTTCCATCCCGGTGTGCAGGGCGAGCACAAGCTGCTGCGCGGTTTCGAGCCGACACTGCACCACTCCGCCCACTGGCTGCGCGACGCTGACCTCGATCAGGCCGTGGCCGAGTTCCTGGAACGGGAGCGCTTCGCGGTCTCCGACTACGCCGACCTTGCGGCGGACTATCTCCCCTTCCGCCACCCCCGGCCGTGACGCGCCCGATCCTGCCCTTTCGCATCCCGGCGGACGCGCCGCCGGATGCGTTTCCGCCGGACGCCGCCGCACTCGAGCGGCCCAACGGACTGATCGCCGTCGGGGGCGATCTCTCGCCGCAACGACTCCTGGCCGCTTACCGTCGGGGGATTTTCCCGTGGTACGAGGAAGGCCAACCCATCCTCTGGTGGACACCGGACCCGCGCCTGATCATCGATCCGCGGCGATTCCACGTCTCGCGCAGCCTGCGCCGCACACTCAACCGTGGCCGCTTCCGGATCCGGGTGGATACGGCCTTCGAGGCCGTCGTGGCGGCATGCGCCGGCCCGCGCCGCGATACCCACGGCACCTGGATCACGCCCGCCATGCGCGCGGCGTACGTCCGCCTGGCGGAGCTCGGCCACGCCCACTCGATCGAGGCATGGCTGGACGACCACCTTGCCGGCGGAGTCTACGGCGTTGCGCTGGGGGCTGCCTTCTTCGGGGAATCCATGTTCAGCCGCGCCACCGACGCTTCCAAGGTGGCGCTCCACGCGCTGTGCGAACGCCTGGCGCCCTGCCCCGCTTCGCTGCTGGACGGGCAGGTGCCCTCCGCACACCTTCTGTCACTGGGCGGGGAACTGACGTCACGCGCGGATTTCCTCGGGCGGCTGGACGCCGCCGTGTCCGCCCCGGGGCCGTGGAACTGAAACGCGCCGCGGCTCCTCAGAACGCGAATCCGACGCTTGCGTAGGGACCGGAGAAGTTCACGGTCCCGTTCACCGAGAAACTCGTGTCGTCGAGATGGAGGCGCAGGCGACGCCAACCGGCCGATACGACCAGCCCGAAGTCCGCGTGGTACTTGACTCCGGCGCGCGCATCGTAAGCGTAGCTCCCCGAGTAGCGCGTGTAGCTGCCCTCGCCCACGAGATCGAAGCCGGCAGGGAGGTGCACGGTAAGGCCGGCGTTGGCCATCGGCAGCCAGGAGACGCCGCCGCCGGATGTGCTTGCCTGGAAGCTCGGCGTCGGCGGGTTGGTCCGGACCGCCGTGCCGCTCAGCGGCACGTTGATGCTGAACCAGCGCGCTTCGACGCCGAGCCGAAGGTTCACGACGGGGTTGTCGAGCGGGTTCCAGAAAAACACGACGCGCCCGCTCTTGAGCTCCGCCTGGCTCTTGACGCGGCCCTTCGCCGTATAGATCGTGCCGCCCCAGACGACGTCTTTGTTGAGCCGCGTATCGCCATCGCTCATGACGTGGTCGTACTGCAGTCGCAGGTCCGGCAGGAACGGCAGGCCGCTGCGCAGGACCAGGTGGACACCGCCGTTCGCGTGCCGCCCCATCGCCAGATCGTTCTCCAGGTCCACCGGCGTGTTCGGGGAGGACGGATCCGTGCTGTGGATATTGCCGGAAGCCTGCGCGTCCCAGGCCGTCACGCCCAGTTCGACGCGGGAGTCGGCGCGCGCCGCCGCGGCGGTGGCCGCCCCTGCGGCGACCGCGACAACGAGTACGAGACTCTTCAATGCGGTCATCGAAAAGACACTCCCTGTCGCACCTTCAGGCGACAGTATCACAGGCGCGCGCACGAGCACAGTGGGCGGCGATTTGCCATGCGGCGCCATTTTCGGCAAAATCTCTCGGTTGCCTCACGCAGTGATCCATGGCCAAGGAAGACAGCATCCAGATGGAGGGACGGGTCATCGAGACCCTGCCCAACACCATGTTCCGGGTAGAGCTGGAGAACGGGCATATCGTCACGGCCCACATTTCCGGACGCATGCGCAAGAACTACATCCGCATCCTGACCGGCGACAAGGTCACGGTGGAACTGACGCCCTACGACCTGACCAAGGGCCGCATCGTCTTCCGCGGGCGGTAATCCCGTCGCCCGGCCCCCCTCTCCGGGCGCAATAACGGTCATACAGTAGCGAGAACACCTGCGACGCCGGGCGCTCCCGGTCAATCGGTCGTTTCCTCGGCGGTCGGGTCTTCGAGGCTGAAGACGCCGCTGTCGTAGTCGTAGGCGAAGATCTCGGCATAGCGGCCCCACGCAACGACGACCTCGAGGACGCGCTCGGCTTCCTCGTCCGTCAGGAACTCGTTGAGCTCCGACAGGAAGCGCTCCTCGTCGACGCGGTGGTCTTCCTCCGATTCGATTGCCCCCGTTATATGGCGGGCAAGCGGCACCCGTTCCAGCAGCGCGCGGCCGAAGATCACCTTGCGCTCCAGGATGTCGGCCTCCAGGAAGACCCGCCCGGTCTGCGTGAGGCGAATCGCGCCGCCGCCCACCGTCGCGAAGCCGAGCAGCTCCAACGCCTCGACCAGCGGAAACAGCTCGTCAATCTCCATCTCCAGCTCGTCGGCCAGTTCGGCAAGTTCGAGCCGTTCCCCGCCGGCCTCCTCGCGGACGTGGTCCAGCACACCGAGCATTTGCTGAACGTTCGCGCCGGGCAGGCGGTGCCCGATGCCGAGCGTGGCTGCGGCCAGCGGTGCCACCGCTTCCGGGGCGGGCCGCGTCATCACGGCGTAGATGCGGTCTACGAGAGCGCGGAAGGCCGCCGCGTTACGGTCGCGCGGATGAGGCAGGCGCACCGGGAGTTCCGCCTTGATTCGCCCGGGCGTCCCGTCGAGGATCAACAGCCGATCCGCGAGCAGCAGTGACTCCTCGATGCTGTGCGACACCATGAGGATGGCCCGGGTCGGGATCTTGCGCTCGCGCCACAGGTCCAGCAAATCGTCACGCAGCGTCTCCGCCGTGGGGACGTCGAGCGCGGAGAACGGCTCGTCCATGAGCAGGATGTCGGGCTCCACCACCAGCGCCCGCGCGAACCCCACGCGCTGGCGCATGCCGCCGGACAACTCTTTGGGATAAGCGGACTCGAACCCGTCCAGGCCGATCATGTCGATGACTTCGATCGCCCGGCGATGCTGTTCGCCCGGGTCCAGCCGCCGCGCCTCGAGACCCAGCTTCACGTTCTCCAGTACGTCCAGCCACGGGAAAAGGGCGAAACTCTGGAACACCATGCTGATCCCGGGCTCGCTGCCCCGGAGCGGCTTGTCGCGGTAGATCACCTCGCCCGACGTGGGCGGCACCAGTCCGGCCAGGATGCGCAACATCGTGGACTTCCCCGCGCCGGACTTGCCCAACACGGCAACGATCTCGCCGTCGTGCAAGGCCATGTGCAGGTTCTCGAGCACGGTGATCCGCTGCCGTTCGGGACCCTTGAAGTCCTTGCTCACCCCGCGCAGTTCGATCAGGTTGCTGTTTGCCATAGTGCCGTTCCGCCTCGCCGCCAGTCGCGCCTAATCCTCGACGAGCCGCTCTTCCGCGACCCGGTACAGGCGCGCCCAGAGCAGCCGGTTCATGAGCAGGACGTAGATGATCATCACCGCAATCCCCAACACCAGCTTCGGCTGGTTGCCGCTCGCCGTCTGTTCGGCGATGTAGGCGCCCACGCCCGACGCCGTCAGTGTATGCCCGCCCCAGGTCACGAACTCGGCAACGATCGTGGCATTCCACGCGGCCCCCGCCGCCGTCACGCCCCCGGTGGCGTAATACGGCAGTATGGCAGGCAGGTACAGGCGCCGCCAGCGCGGCCAGCCGCGCAGTCCCAGGTTGTCCGCCGCCTCGCGCAACTCGCCGGGGATCTGTTGCGCCCCCGCGATCACGTTGAAGATGATGTACCACTGCGCGCCCAGCATCATGAGCGGGCTGAGCCATATCTCGGGGTTGAGGTGCCACCGCAGGATCGCGACCACCGCGATCGGGAAAAGAAGGTTGGCGGGGAACGCCGAGAGGAACAGCACCACCGCCTGGGCGCGCTGCCGCATGCGCGGGTTGAGCCCGAGGGCGATGCCGACCGGCACCCACACGAGGCTCGCGAGCAACGTCAGAACCAGCACCCGGATCAGGGTGTAGAACCCGATCAGGAAGACATGGCCGACCTCCGCGAAGCCGACGCCCGCGAGAATATAGCGCGTGAGCAGGACGACGGTCGCCACGGCCGCAACGCCCAGGATCAGGTTCCAGCCGGTTTCGCCGATGCGCGGCGAGAGCCGCACGACCCGGGAGCGTTCCCGGCTCCAGCCGCGGCGGGCCACGCGGCGCCCCGCCACGCCGGCGCGCGCCAGCGACTGCCTAAGCAGGAAGCCGACCGCCGCGATCACGCGGCTTCGCCGCAGCAGGTCCAGCATCCAGGACTGCGGTTCGGGGCCGTCGGTGGGGCGCATCTTGAACTTTTCGGCCCAGGCGATCATGGGCCGGAACGCCAGCTGATCGTAGAGCATGATCACCACGAACATGGCGAGGATGGCCCATCCGATCGCCGCCATGTTGCGGTGCGCGATCGCCACGCTGATGTAGCTGCCCACCCCGGGCAACAACACCTGGTGATGCGCGACGCTGATCGCCTCGGAGGCGACGACGAAGAACCATCCGCCCGAGACCGACATCATCGTGTTCCAGACCAGCAGCGGCACGGCATGGGGAAACTCGAGCCGCTTGAAGCGCTGCCACCGCGACAGGTTGAGCACATCCGCCGCCTGGCGCAGGTCCTTCGGCATCATCTTCAGCGACTGGTAATAGCTGAACGCCATGTTCCAGACCTGGGAGGTGAAGATCGCGAACACCGCGGCGAAGTCCGCGCCGAGGATCGGGTCCGGAACGATCTTGACGACCCAGAGCACCGCGAAGGAGAGGAACCCCAGGATGGGCACGGACTGCCCGATGTCGAGCAACGGAATGAGCACGCGTTCCGCGCGGGGACTCTTGGCCGCCCAGGTGCCGACCACGATGGTGAACACGAACGACACGGCCAGCGCAACAAGCATGCGCAGGGTGGTCTTCAGCGCGTAAATGGGAAGCAGCGCCGGGTTGAGGGAGAGTTCCGGCCGCGGGCCGACGTAGTGGCCGGCCGGCGTATGGCTGCCCGCCCACGCCAACAGGAAGAACAGCCCGATCACGAGCGGCAGCAGGACCAGGTCCCAACGGCTGACCCAGCTTCCGGCTGTAAACGGCCGCTCGGGGAAGCGTTCTGCCACGGCTCCCTCCCGGACAAACGATGGCGCTGACGGGGCCGCCCCGATCGGCGGCCTCTGGCGCGATTATACGGGCCGGCGCCGCGCGCACTGGCCTGCGGCGCGCATCGATGCATGTCCGGGCGCGAAGCACTACTAGACTGGGGGGCAACACTGCGATCGGGAGCAGCGACTCTTGGTGACACTCGTCGGCCGGCTGTTCGGCCTGTTACTCGGGATTACCGTTCTTCTGACCGGCATCGGCCTGCTCGGGTCGTTGCTCGGCCTGCGTGCGACGCTGGCGCACTTCCCCGGCTGGCAACTCGGCCTGGTGATGTCCGGCTATTTCGTCGGCTTCCTGATCGGGGGGTTCGTCTGCCCCGTCCTGATCCGCCGCGTCGGTCCGATTCGCACCTTCGCTGCACTCGCGGCCATTACCGCCAGCGCCGCACTGGCGCACGGGCTCGCGGTCAATCCGTGGTCCTGGCTCGCCTTGCGCCTGGTGACCGGGACCGCGATGGTCGGCCTGTACCTGGTGACCGAGAGCTGGCTCAACGTGTCGCTGCCACGCACCTACCGAGTCCGGGTCTTCAGCCTCTACGTCATGCTTTCGCTCGCGGCGATGGCGGCTGGCCAGTTGCTGTTCGCGGTGGTGCCGGCGACCGGGACGACCCTGTTCCTCGTGGCCGGCATGCTCATCAGCGTCGCCCTGGTTCCGGTCACGGCCACCCGTCTGGAACAGCCGCCCGCGGTGTCTACGCCCCAGCTGCCTCCGTGGTACGTCGTCCGGCGCGCTCCCTTCGCGATCTCGGCGACCCTGCTGGCCGGCATGGCCACCGGTGCATTCTGGGGACTGGGGGCCGCGTTCGCGACGCGGCTCGATTTCTCCGCGACCGACGTCGGCGCGTTCGTCGCTTGCGCCATCTCCGGAGGCGTCCTCGCCCAATGGCCCCTGGGGCGACTCTCAGACCGCGTGGGGCGACGGCCTGTCCTGATCGCCGCGGCGGCGGTCGGGGCTGCCATCGCCCTTCTGATGGCGGCGTCGATCGCCGGACCGGTCTGGCTGGTGTTCGTCTGGGGCTTCGGGCTCGGAGCGATGATCCTGTCGCTTTATGCGCTCGCCGTGGCGCACATGAATGATCTCCTGGAGCCCGGAGAGGTGCTTTCGGCCACACAGACCTTGTTGCTCACCTCCGGACTCGGCAACGCATTGGGTCCGCTCATCGCCGGCGCCATGTTCGACGTGGCGGGCTCACGCGGGTTTCCCTACTACGAAGCCGCGGTGCTTGCTCTGCTCGCCACGTATGGTGTACTGCGCAGCTTCCAGCGCGAGGTCCCGTCGCCCGAGGAACAGTCGGCCGACTTCGTGCCCATGGTGCGCACCTCGCAGGTAGGCCTGGAGATTGCGGAGGACCCCCTCGATCATTACGAGCCCTGAGACGGCTGCCGGGCGCACGGCGCGCCAGGGTGTAAGGTTGCAGCGTCCGAGACGACTCCCCGGAGAGTTCAAAACCCGCGCCGCCGCGCGCACAGGAGACCGGTATGATCCGCCGTCTGATCCCGCCGCTGATCGGCATTGCCGCCCTGGCTCTCGGCGCCTGCGACGCGGGCGCGCAATCCGCCGTGCCATTCCCGGACGGGGCGCCCTGGTACAACGTGTCCCGGCCGTTGACCTGGACCGACCTCAAGGGCCGCGCCGTCCTGCTCGATTTCTTCACGCCGGGCTGCATCAACTGCATCCACATGCTGCCCGTCGAGGAGTCGCTCCAGCAGCGCTTCGGCCGGCGCCTGGTGGTGATCGCGGTGGACTCTCCGAAGTTCTCGGCCTCGGCGACGACGTCGGGGCTGGTGGCCTTCATCAAACGCTACCACCTGCACCATCCCGTCCTTCTCGATTCCGCCACGAAGCTCTGGGACGCATACGGGGTGCCCGCCTGGCCGACCTTCGTGCTGGTGGGCCCGAACGGCACGGTGCATGGCCGCTACGTGGGAGAACAGACCGTCTCCGATCTGGCGGGGCCAATCGCCGACGTTCTCAAGGACGCGCCGCCCGCCGCAAAGCTGAAGCCGCTGCCGACACTCGTGATGGCCGGTTCCGGGGGAGCACTCGACGCGCCCGGCGGACTCGCGGTCTCCGGAAACACCGTGGCCGTGGCTGACACCGGACACAACCGGATCGTCATCGCCGACCGCGCCGGCAAGGTCGGAGCGGTCGTGGGCACGGGATGTTCCGGCTCGAACGACGGCGGGTATGACAAGGCCCAGTTCGGTCGCCCCCACGGACTCGCCTTCCACGACGGCAAGCTCTACGTCGCCGACACGGACAGCCAGCGGATTCGCGTGATCGAGCCGGGCGCGAAGCAGGTGGCGACGCTCGCCGGAAGCGGCCGCCGACGTTTCGTGCCTTACGGCAATCACCCGGCGAAGAAGGCGGACCTCAACTCCCCCTGGGACGTCGCGTGGGCAAAGGGCAAGCTCTACGTCGCCATGGCCGGCGATCACGACATCTGGCGGTACGATCCGGGCGCCGGCCGCATCGGCCCCTGGGCCGGATCCGGGCGCGAAGGCCTGTCGGACGGCAGCCTGGACAACGCCGAGTTCGCGCAGACCAGCGGCCTCGACATCCATGACGGCACGCTTTACGCGGCCGACCCCGAATCGTCGGCCATCCGGTCGATCGATATCGCGAAAGGCCACGTGAAGACGCTCATCGGCCAGGGCCTGTTCAAGTTCGGGTTCAAGAACGGAGACACGTCGGACGCGCTGCTGCAGCACGCCGAGGGGCTCGCCTGGCTGGGCGGCTCCCTGTACATAGCGGACACGTTCAACGACGCATTGCGCCGCCTGAACCTGGCGACAGGCAAAGTGACCACCGTTGCCGACCACCTGGCGCAGCCGCAGGCCGTCGCGGTCCTCGACGCAAATACGCTGCTCGTCGCCGAATCCGACGGTGACCGGGTCGACGCGGTGCACCTGCCCGACGGAAAGGTCACCCCCTGGCCGCTGAAGGGCCTCAAGGCCCCGTCCGCCTGCCCGGAAACGGCCTCGCCGTGACCGAAAACGCCGGGCGCGGCACCTTCGACCACGTGATCGTCGGTGCGGGCTCGGCCGGCTGCCTGCTGGCCGAGCGCCTCTCGGCCGAGCGCGGGAACCGTGTGGCCCTGATCGAGGCCGGCGGCGACTACGGCGCCTGGCCGCTAAGGGTGCCCGCGGCGCTGCCGCTGCTGCTGCGCTCGCGGCGTTACAACTGGGCGTTCGACACGGCGCCGCAGCCGGCGCTGGACAACCGGCGCCTGTACTGGCCGCGAGGCAAAGTGCTGGGCGGCAGTTCCTCGATCAACGCCATGTGTGCCGTACGCGGACCGTCGGCGGACTTCGACCGCTGGACCGCATACGGCGGCTCCGCTTGGGGCTGGTCCGCCCTGGCCCCGCTGCTGGACGACGTGGCGGGCCCCGCTGACGACGACCGGCCCAACCGCCTGCCGCTCGGCAAACTCCGCTATCGCCACGCGCTTTCGAAAGCGTTCGTCGCCGCCGGCCGCGAGGCCGGCCACCCGGCGCTTGCCGATTTCAACGGCGATGCGCCCGAAGGCATCGGGTTCTATCCCGTCTTCCAGCGCAACGGCGAGCGCTGGGAGAACGCGCGGGCCTTCCTCGAACCCGCGCTCGCGCGCGACAACCTCGCGGTCCTGACCGGGGCGCACGCCCTACGCGTCGAGCTGGACGGCCGGCGGCGGGCGACCGGCGTGTCCGTACGCCGCGCCGACGGCAGCCTCCAGACGCTGCACGCGCGCCGTGAAGTCATCCTGTGCGCCGGCGCGATCGGCAGCCCCCATCTGCTCCTGCTGTCCGGGATCGGTCCCGCCGAGGATCTCGGTGCATTCGGTCTCGACGTCCGCCATGCGCTGCCGGGCGTCGGGCACAACCTCCAGGACCACCTCGACGTCACCCTCGTGCGTTACGCGAGCGGCGGCGGCTTGTCGGCACGGCCGCGCGACCTGCCCGGCAAGGCGCGCGCCCTGGCCGACTACCGCCGCAGGCGCGCGGGCCCGTTCACGAGCAACCTCGCCGAGGCGGGCGGGTTCATCCGCAGCACGCCCGACCGCGCGCACCCCGACCTCCAGCTGCACTTCCTGCCGGCGGTGCAGCAGGATCACGGCCGCAAGCTCGTGCGGACCGTGCTCTTCGCCGGGTGCGCCCTGCATGTCTGCGGGCTGTATCCGCAAAGCCGCGGGCGTGTCGGCCTGGCGGAGGCCGATCCGCTGGCGGACCCGCTCATCGACCCGCGCTATCTCTGGTCCCCGGAGGACCGGCGCACGCTGGTCGCCGGAGTGCGGCACGCGCTGCGCATCCTCCAGCAGCCCGCGCTGTCCGCCTGGAAGCTGCGCCCCTTCATCCCGCGCGAGGATCCGGCCGGCGACGCCCGGATCGAGTCGCTGATCCGGGAGCGCGCCGAGACGATCTACCACCCCGTGGGAACGTGCCGCCTGGGCACCGACCGGGACGCCGTCGTCGACCCCGAACTCCGGGTCCGCGGCGTGCAATGCCTGCGCGTGGCGGACGCCTCGGTGATGCCCGGCCTGATCGGGGCCAACACCAACATCGCGGTCACGCTGATTGCCGAGAAAGCCGCCCGTCTAATGACCGCGGCGCGCTGAAGGGCCCGCGCGCCCGGCCGGCAGGACCTCGAGGCCGCCGAGCCCTTCCAACGGCGAGAAGTGGCGTCGCGGACAGCGGCGGGACGTCAGCTGCCGGCCAGCTCGCCCCCCGGCGCACACCGCCACCGGTACAGCCGTTCGTAGTGCGGGCGGCATGCGTCGGCCATCCGGCGCAGATCGTCGGCCAGTGCGGTCTCCCGCGGCCGGTAGGGAGCGAAACCGGTCGACCGGTTCACCGCGTCATACCAGTGCCGCGCCCAGACCCCGTCGCTCTCGCGTGGGCCCGGCGGCCACCGGAGCATGCGCTCCGTGAAGGAGACGCCCACCCGGTCGCACAACGGGCGGAGAACGCCTTCCGGATCGAGGAGCACGTCGCGCGCATCCAGCACCGGCGGCGCCTCGCCGATGCGCGCGGCCACCGCATCGAACAGGCGCCCCTGCGTCTCGAAACCCAGCTCCCACACTTCGGGACGCCCGCGCTGGCGCGCGAATGACGCAACGACTTCATCCGGGCTGCGGATCAGGAAGACGTTGGTCAGCCGGGCCAGCCAGTCGAGGTCCATCTCCCCGGTAACGTGCTGCGCCATGTGCTTCTGGTACCAGACGGGCCGTCCGTCCGGCACCGGACCGGTGAGCCACGCGGCGACGCGGCGCCAATCGCGGTCCTGGGATGCGATGACCTCCTCGCGCCCCGGGTGCGGCGCCCCGGTGGCCACGAGGTAATGCGCGTAGAGGGGCTCGTCCGTGACCGTGGTGTCGCCGCGATTTTCCCAGGCCCGCATCATCGCCGTGGAGATGTTCCGTGGCCCCGACCACATCGCGATCCGCACCGGATCGCTCACACGCGCTCCCCGGATGCCGCCTCGCGTGCGACCAGTTCCCCATACAGACGCTGAAGCCTCGCGCTCACGGGTCCGAGCCCCTCGGCACTCAGGGCCCGGCCGTCGACCTCGCGCACCGGTACGACGCCCGCGAACGTGCCCGTCACGAACGCCTCGTCCGCGCCGTACACGTCCGTCAGGCTGAAGTCCTTCTCGAAGACCGGGATGTCGTTATCGCGGCACAGCCGGATGACATTCGCTCGGGTAATGCCGCCGAGACAGTACTTTCCGCTTGACGTCCAGACCTCTCCCTTGCGAACGATGAAGAAGTGCGTCGAGTTGCACGTCGCCACGAAACCGTGGGGGTCCAGCATCAGGCCTTCGTCGTAACCCGCCTTGGCCGCCTGGATGCACGCCAGGATGCAGTTGAGTTTGGAGTGGCTGTTCAGCTTCGGGTCCTGCACGTCCGGCCTGCCCCGGCGCACGTGCACCGTGAACAGCCGTATGCCCTTTTCCAGCGTCGTCTTCACGGGCGTCTTGTACTCGGGGATTATGACTACCGTCGGCGAGCCGACGACGATGCGCGGATCCTGGTACGGCGTCGCGCGCACGCCCCGCGTCACCATCAACCGGATGTGGACGCCGTCGCTCATTCCGTTGGCCCGCAGGGTCTTCAGAACGCGGCCGGTCAGCGCCTCTCGCGTCAGGCCGATGTCCATGTCGATCGTCTTGGCGCCCTCGAACAGCCGATCAAGGTGCTGACCCAGGAACGGAATGCCGCCGTCGTGCAGACGCAGTCCCTCCCACACGCCGTCGCCCAGCATGAAACCGCTGTCGAAGACGGAGACCTTCGCCTCGTCGCGTCGGTACAACTCGCCGTCGATGTTGATCAGGATGTCCGCATTGCGCGGATCGTCCACGTAGTCATGACTGCCCTTGGCCATGAAGCCGCGTCGCCTTTGCTCGGAACGCGGACGATCTTAACGCTCATGGACAGGACCATGCCCGTACAGACCCGGCATCCCTTTCAGCGCGCGTCGTTCCACGCAACCATCACCGCCGGACGCACCTGGAGCGCGATTGGGATAGACGAGTCTCACATTGGCCGGACTTCGGCCGCGAGACTCCCCACTCGGGGCGCCTGGCAATTTGCTCCAGACGACCCGCGCACTACGCTTCGTCCGGCGCCCCCGAGACCCGGACCGCGTGTCTCCCGGCCTGGCCAAGGCCTTCCCGGTGCCGCGATGACGCGCACGCCGGGCACGGCGAAGAACCGTCCGGCGGAGCCTGTCCGTCAGGACGTCGCGGTCCGGCCGGATGCATACCCTGCAGTACAATGGCTGTTTTGGTTTCTCCGCCCGAGGTTTCCATGGCCGATACCCCCAGGATCATCTACACGCTGACCGACGAGGCACCCTTTCTGGCAACCAATTCCCTGTTGCCCGTCATCGATGCGTTCACGGATGCGGCCGGGGTCAAGGTCGAAACGCGCGACATTTCCCTCGCCGGGCGCATCCTCGCGCGGTTTCCGGACGTGCTGAAGGAGGATCAGAGGGCGGCCGACGACCTCGCAGAACTGGGCGAATTGGTGTTCAAGCCCGAGGCCAACATCATCAAGCTGCCCAACATCAGCGCCTCGGTACCGCAGATGAAGGCGGCCATCCGGGAGCTGCAGGAGCAGGGATTCGCTTTGCCCGACTACCCGGACGAGCCGGCGGACGAGACCGAGCGCCGGACCAAGGCGCGGTACGACCGGATCAAGGGCAGCGCCGTGAACCCGGTGATCCGCCAGGGCAACTCCGACCGCCGTGCGCCGGCGTCGGTCAAGGCCTATGCCCGCAAGCACCCGCATCGCATGGGCCCGTGGAGCTCCGACTCGAAAACGCATGTCGCCCACATGGACGGGCAGGATTTCTACGGCACCGAGAAGTCCGCCACCCTCGACAAGGCGGGCAGCCTGAGGATCGAATTCGAAGGCCGCGACGGCACCCGCCGGGTGCTGCGCGAATCGGTCGAGGTGAAGCGTGGCGAGATCGTCGATGCAGCCGTCATGAGCCGCAAGGCGCTGGCCGGGTTCATTCGCGCCCAGATACGGGACGCCCAAGACAAGGGCGTGCTTTTCTCGGTGCACTTCAAGGCCACCATGATGAAGGTGTCCGACCCCATCATGTTCGGCGTGGTCGTGAACGAGTTCTTCGCCGACGTGATGGCGAAGCACGGCGAAGTGCTCGAGCAGGCCGGCTTCAGCCCCAACAACGGCCTCGGCGACCTGTACGCCTGCCTCGAAAAGCTCCCGGAAGAGCGCCGGAATGCCATCCGCGCCGACATCGAGGCCGAGTACGCCAAGCGGCCCAAACTCGCCATGGTCGATTCCGACCGCGGCATCACCAATCTGCACGTGCCCTCTGACGTGATCATCGACGCCTCCATGCCGGCGATGATCCGCGACTCGGGCCGGATGTGGAACGCAGACGGCGAACGCGAGGACTGCAAGGCCATCATCCCCGACCGCTCCTACGCCGGCGCGTACGAGGTGATGATCGAGGACTGCAAGGCCCACGGGGCCTTCGATCCGGCCACCATGGGCAGCGTCCCCAACGTGGGCCTGATGGCCGACAAGGCCGAGGAGTACGGTTCGCACGACAAGACGTTCCAGATGCCGGCCGACGGCGTCGTGCGCGTCACCGGCCCGGACGGCGAGGCGATCTTCGAACATCGGGTGGAGACCGGCGACATCTGGCGCATGTGCCAGACCAAGGATGCCGCGGTGGCCGACTGGGTCAAGCTCGCCGTCGTGCGCGCCCGCCGCTCCGATACGCCGGCCGTGTTCTGGCTGAACGAGGATCGCGCGCACGATGCGCAGATCATCGCCAAGGTCGACCGCTACCTCGCCGACCACGACACCGACGGCCTCGATATCCGCATCATGGCGCCCGAGGACGCCATGCGCCACGCCCTGCAGCGCATCCGCAAGGGGCTGAACACGATCTCGGTCACTGGCAACGTATTGCGCGACTACCTCACCGATCTCTTCCCGATCATGGAGCTCGGGACCAGCGCAAAGATGCTCTCCATCGTGCCGCTGATGGCGGGCGGCGGCCTCTTCGAGACCGGCGCCGGCGGCAGCGCACCGAAGCATGTGCAGCAGCTCCTCAAGGAAAACCACCTGCGCTGGGACTCCCTGGGCGAGTTCCTGGCGCTCGCGGAATCGCTGGATCACCTCGGCCACAGCTACGACAACGCGCGCGCCCGGGTGCTGGCCACGGCCCTGGAATCCGCCAACGCGCGTTTTCTGGAAGAAAACAGGGCGCCTTCGCGCAAGGTCGGCGAACTGGACAACCGCGGCAGCCATTTCTACCTGGCGATGTACTGGGCGCGCGCCCTGGCCGAGCAGAAAGACGATGCCGAACTGGCGGGCATCTTCGGCCGACTGGCCGATCGCCTCGAAGATGCTGAGGAGACCATCGTCGGGGAACTGAACGGCGTCCAGGGCCAGGCGCGGGACCTGGGCGGCTACTACCGCCCCGACTTCGATACGGTCCGGGACGTCATGCGCCCGAGCGCCACGCTCAACGACGCGTTGGAATCCCTGCGCGAGGCCATGTGACGACGGAAACCCGCCGCGGCTGATCCCGTCGGCCGCGGCGCTTGTCGTTCAGCGACGTCGGCCCGCTCAGGCGAGCCGTTCGCCCGAGGCCGGATCGAGGGCGGCGCGATCCGGCACGGCCGGCCCCTGCGTTGCAAGCCGTCCGGCGCGGCCGGGCACCGTGCCCCGCTCCACCGGAGCGGTCGGCAGCGTGGCGCGGTCGAGCCGCTTGGCAGCCTCGCCTACCGAGCAAAGCTCGGTGCCCGCGGACTCCCACCCGTCGAGTGCCGACTCGAACTGATCGAGCAACGGCCCGCCTTCAAGTTCCGCGTGCAACGTGAATACGTGCAACGGCCCGGGATGCGACTCGACCGCCTCGACCAGACGCCGGCCCACGTTGTCCGTCGTCACACCGTCACGCCCGATCAGCTCGTCCATCGTGGGTAGCGTGGTGGGAAGCTGCGGGCAGGACAGGACCTGTTCCCCAAGGCGCGGGAGAAACGGCTCCGTGCCCCGCGTATCGCTGGCCCAGCGCAGCTTCGCCGCGGCCTCGAGCCGGAGGACGCTGTCGTTGACCTGCCAGCCGGCCGCGCCGCAGCAGTCCGGTGCTTCGCCGAAAACGTTGGCGTAGGCGTCGACACCCCGCTGCCATTCGCGCCGCGTCCAGGCCTCGCCCTTGCGCGCCACGGCATCCTGCCACCGGACGTGGTCCCAGGCGTGCAGCCCCGTCTCGAACCCGGCCGCGCGTACCGCCTGCATGGGCCCGGCCGCGCGGCGGCCGATGTCCGGCCCGGGCAACAAGGTCCCGTAGGCCAGCGTCTTCAGGCCGTAGGTCGAGGGCACGGAGGTACGCATGACCTTCGCCAGGAATCCCGGCCGCAACAGCCTGCGCAGTGCCCGGCCCGTGTGATCGGGGCCGACGGAGAAGAGGAACGTCGCATTGCAGCCGCGACGCTCCAGGGACCGCACGAGCCGCGGAACGCCCTCCAGCGTGCCCCGCAGGGTATCGACGTCGACTTTGAGTGCGATGCGCACGGGCGGCGGACCGTCGGAGCTCGGCTGCGCTAGGAGGCGCCTTCCTCGGCCACCAGCCGACGCGCCTCTTCCACGTCGCCGCGGTAGGCCTCGAAGATGCGGCGCAGCGCCGTTTCCATCTCCACCTCGGGCTTCCAGTCGAGTTCCTTCTCCGTGTAGCTCACGTCGGGAACGCGATGCTCGACGTCCTGGTAACCCGAGCCGTAGTACTCCTCGGCGCTGACCTCGCGCAGTTCGACCTTGTCCGCCGTGGTGCGGTATTCCGGTATCTCGCGGGCGATCTTGAGCATGGTCTCGGCGAGTTCACGGACCGAGAACTGGTTGCCGGGATTGCCGATGTTGTAGATGCGTCCGCTGGCGACGCCGCCCTTGTTGGCGATGATGCGCATGAGCGCGTCCACGCCGTCGCTCACGTAGGTGTAGGAACGCTTGCGCTTGCCGCCGTCCACCAGGCTGATGTTCTCGCCGCGCACGATCTGGCCCAGGAACTGGGTCACGACGCGCGAGCTGCCTTCCTTGGCCGTATAGATGCTGTCCAGGCCCGGGCCGATCCAGTTGAACGGACGGAATAGCGTGAAGTCCAGGCCGTCCTGCATCCCGTGCGCCCAGATCACGCGGTCGAGCAGCTGCTTGGAGCAGCTGTAGATCCAGCGCTGCTTGGGCAGCGGGCCGAGCACGAGGTTGGACTCGTACGGGTCGAAATACTTGTCCGAGCACATCCCGTACACCTCGGAGGTGGACGGGAAGATCACCCGCTTCTTGTACTTCACGCACTGGCGGATGATCGGAAGATTCGCCTCGAAATCCAGCCCGAAGACGCGGAGCGGATCCTGCACGTACGTCGCGGGCGTGGCGATCGCCACGAGCGGCAGCACCACGTCGCACTTGCGGATGTGGTATTCCACCCACTCGCGATTGATGGTGATGTCACCCTCGAAGAAGGTGAAGCGGGGATGATCGGTCCATTCGGCCACGCGATCGGACGCCATGTCCATGCCGAACACGTGCCAATCCGTCGTTTCCAGAATGCGCTGCGTCAGGTGGTGGCCGATAAAGCCGTTGACGCCGAGGACCAGGACTTTCTTCACACCTATTCTCCGAACAACAGGACTTCCCCGCCCGCGAGCGCCGCGAGCGAATCGGCCGTGACGGGCTGATCGTTAATCGCGCATTTTAGCACTTCAAGGCGCCGGGAATCGGCGCAATCGACGTACATTCGGCCGTCCTCCGCGTAGAGCGCCGGCCGCGAGAGACGCGCGGCCTCGCCGCGGAAATGACTGCCCAGCAGGAACAGGCGCCCGCCGTCGACATCGGTGAACGCGCCGGGATACGGCGGCGCCACGGCGCGCACGAGATTGTGGATTTCCCACGCCCCCCGGCGCCAGTCGATGCGGCCGTCCTCCGGGCGGCGTCGGCCGCAATAGTTGCCGGCCGCAAGCTCGAGCACGTCGCTCGGCGCGGTGCCGGCGGCCAATTGCGGAGCGAGCCGCCACAGCAGCTGCTCGGCGGCCACCGTCACCTTGGCCATCACCTCCCCGGCCGTGTCATTGGGGAGGATCGGCACCGCCTGGCGGCCGACGAGGTCGCCGGCATCGGGTCTGGACGTCATGTAGTGGAGGCTCGCACCGGTTTCGGACTCCCCGGCTAGCACGGCCCAGTTCACCGGTGCGCGGCCCCGGTAACGGGGCAGTAGCGAGCCGTGCATGTTGAGCGCCCCCCGCGACGCGGTCTCGAGGACGCCCGGCGGGATCATGTGGCGGTAATAGAACGAAAAAAGGAAATCCGGCCGGATCTCGCCGAGCCGTTCTTCCAGGGCGGGCAGCGCCTCGCGCTCCGGGGTCACGGTCTCGATGCCGTAGCGCCGGGCGTGGGCGGCGACGCTCGCGAACCAGCCGCCCTCCCCCGGATCGTCCTCGTGCGTGACCACGAGCGGAACGTCGAAGCCACGGGCCAGCAGCGTCTCGAGGCAGCGGACCCCGACGTCGTGGTAGGCGAAGACGACCGCCGTGGGGCGCGCCGCGGAACCGTCGCCGGGGCTCATTCGGGCCGCTGCTCCTCTGACGGCTCGTCCCCGAGCACGGCGCGGACCACGTAGCGCGGCCGGTCCTGCACCTCCTGGTAGATGCGCCCGACGTACTCGCCCAGGATGCCGATTCCGACTAGCAACACGCCGATGAAGAAGAACGCCAGCGCGAAGAGCGTGAACACGCCGCCGACGTCGGGCCCGTATACGAAGCGGTCGATCATGAGCCAGACGAAGAGCACCAGCGAGCCGAGCGCGATCAGCACTCCGGTCACGGAGAAGATCTGCAGCGGTGCCACCGAGAATCCGGTGACTAGATCGAAGTTCAGGCGCACCAGGCGAAACAGCGAGTACTTCGATTCGCCGGCGTGGCGCTCGCGGTGCTCCACCTCGATTTCCACCGGGTTGGAGGAATAGACGTAGGCAAGCGCCGGGATGAAGGTGTTGATCTCACTGGTGCTGTTGATGGCGTCGATGATGCGCCGGTCGTAGGCACGCAGCATGCAGCCCTGGTCCGTCATGCGGATATGGGTCAGACGCTCGCGCATCCGGTTCATCAGCCGCGACGCCCACTTGCGCCACACCACGTCGTGGCGCTTGCGCCGGATGGTGCCGACGTAGTCGTGGCCGGCATCCATCTGCTCCAGCATCCGGGCGATTTCCTCGGGCGGATTCTGCAGGTCCGCGTCCAGCGTGACGACGCGCCCGCCCCGGGCCCGGGCAAAGCCCGCGCGGATCGCCGCATGCTGGCCGAAATTGGACTGGAGCAGCACCACGCGGGTCACGTCCGGCCGCTTCTGGTATTGCTCGCGCAGCATGGCCGGGCTGCGGTCGTGGCTGCCGTCGTCGACGAACAGGACTTCGTAGTCGGCGCCGAGCGCGTCGAGTGCCGGGTAAACGCGCGCGAACAGCGCCTCGAGGCCGCTTTCCTCGTTGTAGACGGGAATGACGACCGAGACCAGCGGCGCCGCGCCGGCGGGACGGGACACCTCAGGCATGGAGCACCCCCTCGAGCGCCTCGCAGACGCGTTCCACGTCCGAGTCGCGCATCTCCGGGAACAACGGGAGCGTGACCGTCTCGCGCCCGATGCGGTCCGCATTCGGAAACTCGCCCGACGACAGGCCGAGCTGCTCGCATACCGTGAGCCGGTGGAGCGCCGGGTAATGGACCCCCGTTCCGATGCCGCGTGCCTGCATGGCCTCGCGGAAGCCCTTGCGGTCCGTGCCGAAGCGATCGAAGGGCACGCATACGGCGAACATGTGCCAGGCATGGCCGTCGTCCCCGCGAGCCGGCAGCAGGATGTCGTCGCGCTCGCCCAGCACCTCGAAATAGTGATGGGCGAGCCGCCGCCGCCGGGCGTTGCGCTCGTCCAGGACGGCGAGCTGATCGCGCCCGATGCGCGCGGCCACGTCGCTCATGTTGTACTTGCTGGCCGGTTCCACGACGTCGTAGCTGCCGTCGTCGAGCTTCACCTGGCCGTGGAAACGCAGCGCCCGCAACCGCGCGAGCGCGGCTTCGTCCTCGGTCGCGACCGCCCCGCCCTCGATCGTGGTCAGGTTCTTGTTGGCGTGGAAGCTGAAACAGGCCACGTCGCCGAAACTCCCGATCCGCCGTCCGCGGTAGGTGGCGCCGATCGCGTGCGCCGCATCCTCGACCACGCGCAGGTCGTGCCTGTCCGCCAGGGCGTAGAGCGGGTCGAGCTCGACCGGCAGCCCGCCGAAGTGCACCGGCATCACCGCCCGCGTGCGCTCGGTCAGGGCCGCCTCCACCGCCGCTGGCTCCAGGTTGCGCGTGACCAGGTCCACGTCGGCCAGCACCGGTGTCGCCCCGACGCGCAGGACGACGTTCAGCGTCGCGGCGAACGTCATGTCGGGAACGATGACCTCGTCGCCGGGCCCGATGCCGAGCGCCCGGAGCGACTCCTCCAGCGCCCCGGTCGCGTGCGTGAACGCGAGCACGGAACGCCCGCCCACGTAGTCGCCGAGCGACTCTTCGAAGGCGGCCACCTGGGGGCCGGTCGCGATCCAGCCCGAGCGCAACACGTCGGCCACCCCGGCAATCGTCTCCTCCGGGATCGACGGACGCACGAAGGGAAGAAAATCGTCGTTACTCACGCCGTACCGCTCCGAGCCACGAGAAAAACACCGAGGATGATGACGCCGATGCCCAGCCACCGGGTCACGTTCATTTCCTCGCCGAGATAAATCCATGCGATGAGCGCCGTGACGATGTAGCCGATCGACAGCATCGGATAGGCAATACTCACCGCGGTGCGCGAGAGCGCGAGCAGCCATACCACCACACTCACCACGTAACAGGACAAGCCCGCCAGGATGAACGGGTTCAGCGCAAGGCTCAGGCCGGCCTTCACCAGCGCCGGAAACTGCAGGCTGATCACGCCCGTGCTCTTGACGCCCGCCTTCAGCAGGACCTGGGCGGCGGCATTGAGCAGCACGCCCGTGAGCACGAGCGCAAAGGCACCCCAAGTCATGACGCATTCTCCGGTATCAGGGCCAACCAGCGCGGACTCCGGCCGACGATCCGGTAGCGGATCCCGAGAGCGCGCAGCTTCGGCATTACCGGCCGGGGTACGAAAGCCAACGCCTTGCGCTCCCCCCGCCAGACCTTCGCGAAGGCACTCAGCGTCGGCACATAACGGCCGTCCAGTGGCTCGCGCGCGTGCCGGATGCCGAATGCCAGTTCCCCCTGGTACGCCACCAGGGTCATGGTCCGCCGGAGATAGAAAGGCAGCGTCTGCTGGTAGCCGCCGACCGAGTAAACCGCGACATCCGGGCGATTATACGGGGCCACCTGAGCCGCGAGGTCGCGCGTGGAGTATTCGGGACCGAACGCTGCGCCGCCCAGCATGATCAGGCGCCCCGCCACGACCCAGGCGAAACTCACCGCGAGCACCGCCGCGACGACCTGGCGCCGGCGCCGCAGGGCCGCGAACGTGCCGCCCGCCGCTACCGCCCCCGCGGCCACCAGCCAGGGAGCAAAGGCGGCACGCACGGCCGGGGCGACCCCATGGGCGACGCGGTCGGCCGCAAGGCCGCACGCCAGCACGGCGAGACCGACGGCCAGGGAGGCTCCGAAGCCCGTCCACGGCAGGCGCTCCAGCCGCGCCAGTTCGCGGCCGGCCAGCACCGCAAGCGCAGGGATCGTGGGCAGGATATAGCTGGGAAGCTTCGAGTGCGATGCCGAGAAGAACAGGAAAATGAACACGAGCCAAAGCCACAGCACGGTGGTTGCATCGAACATCGAGTCCCGGCGGGTCAACTCCGCGAACGGACGCGTCAGGCCGCGCCCGACGGCGCCCAGCCACGGCAGGGCCGCTACGAACAGTAGCGGCAGGAAGTACCACCACGCTCCGGGCCGGTGCGAAACCGGCGTCAGGAAGCGCAGGAACTGCTGCGCCACGAAGAACTGCCACAGGAAATCCGGGTTCTGGACGGACACGGCTGCGAACCACGGCAGTGTCAGGGCGAGAAACAACGAGACTCCCCAACCCAGGCGGAGCCGGCGCAGCAGTCCCGCATCCCGCTTCAGGATCATGTACAGCACCAGGATGGCGCCGGGCAGGAGGATACCGATCAACCCCTTGGTGAGAACCGCCAGTGCCGCACCCGTATAGGCGGCGAGCATCCAGCCCAGCTCCGCGCGCGAGCCGGGAGGCGCGCGCTGGGCCAGCAGGAAGCCGAAGAGCGTGAGGCTCATCGTGAAGGCGAGGCTCGCATCCAGCGTGTTGAAGTGCGCAAGAAAGCCGAAATAGAAGCTGCCCGCGAGCACTGCCCCGGCCATCCAGCCCGTTTTCTCGCCGTAGAGCCGGCCGGCTGCGAAGCCGGTGATGACAATCGTCAGGAACCCGCACAGCGCCGTCCATAACCGCGCCGTCCAGTCGTGGACCCCGAAGACCGCATAAGCCGACGCCGTCGCCCAGTACTGCAGCGGCGGCTTCTCGAAATAGCGCAGACCGTCCAGCCGCGGGGTGACCCAGTTGCCGGTCACCAGCATTTCGCGCGGGATTTCCGCGTAGCGGCCCTCGTCGGTCGTGAACAGCGGCCGGTGGCCGAGGCCCCAGAACCAGGCGACGGCGAGCAGCGCGAGACAGACCAGCGCTCTTGAACGTGTTGAATTGATGGGAGAAACCCCGAACCCCACGGGCACGCGAGTATATCAGCGCCCCGGGCCCGGACGCTTCTTACGCCTTGTTAATCAAACCGGGGCGGACCGGACGCTCCCGCCCGCACCGCAGGCTCGCGGGCACCTCAGCGGCGCGAGTTGGCCGCGATGCCGCCGACGCCCAGCACCACCATCGCCACCAGCACCCAGCCCGGCAGGGTGAAGCCGAGCACCTTGTCCACATGGGCGCACTCCCCCGACCCCCGAAGCACCTGGCGAATCACCTCGACGGGGGGCAGGTGCTCGATCATCTTGTGCAGCGACGCGCCCCCGCAGGACATGACGGTCTCGGGGTGGAGCTGGATGTAGACGTGGCGGGCCGCGATGAACGTGCCGACCGCCGAGACCAGCAGGATCAACGCGGCGTAGATCCAGCGCCCGAAGCCCCTGGGGTGCTGCAGCCAGGCGAGCAGGAAGACCAGCCCGAGCGCCGCGGTGGCGCCCCGCTCGAAGATGCACAACGGGCACGGCGTGAGCTGCCGCGGGCCAAACTGGAGGTAGTACGCGAAGCCGAGCATGGCCGCGCACACCGCAAAGCCGAGGAAATTGCCGAGCCGTCGCATCGCGGCCCCCCCTACTCGTCGACGGGCGGTTTTGGCGCGGGCCGCGGCTGACCGGCGGCGCCGCCGTGGACCTCGCGTTCCATGCCCTTCAACCCCATGTGGCGCACATCCTTGCCGTGCACGAGGAAGACGATGTATTCGGCCATGTTCTTGGCGTGGTCGCCGATGCGTTCCAACGCACGCGCACACCAGAGCACGGCGAGTTCCCGGCGGATATTGCGCGGATCTTCCATCATGTACGTGATGGACTTGCGCATCAGTCCCTCGTACTCGCGGTCGACCTTCTTGTCCTTCCGCGCCATGCGCAACGCTTCCTCCGCGTCGACCCGGGCGAAGGCATCCAGGCCGGTATGGACCATCTTCTTGACCCGCTGCCCGAGGTGCTCGAGATCCATGAGATCCGCTTCGGTGAGTTCGCCGAGTTCGCTCATGGCCACGGCCTGCTTGGCGACGCGCTCCGCCTCGTCACCGATGCGCTCGAGGTCGGTGATCGTCTTGATGATGGCGATGATCAGGCGCAGGTCACTCGCCGCCGGCTGGCGGCGGGCGAGGATCCGCGAGCACTGCTCGTCGATCGCGACCTCGTGGGCGTTGACCTCGTGGTCCATTCGCTCGACTTCCTCGGCCAGTTCGCTGTCGCGCTCGAGCAGCGCGGCCATCGCCGTGTCGATCTGGCGCTCGACCTGGCCGCCCATCGCGAGCACGCTGTTGCGCACCGCTTCGAGTTCCTCGTCGTAGCGATGGGAGATATGCTGGCTTGTCGTGTTCATGATGCGATCCGTCTCCGCGGCGAAACCCGCCGCCCGGCTAGTGTATCGAAGCTCGGGACGGCGTTGGGCCCATCCCGTCGGCAAGCGCCTGCTCGACGCGGGTACGTGTCTCCGCGGCCAGCATCCGGCGATCCCCGTGCTCCGGCTCGACGGCCGGCAGGAACCGCAGTACCACTTCGGTGCGGCGCGCCACCAGCAGCCGGGCCATGTGCGTGACGAAGGGGTCGTCGTACCCCATCGGGGCCAGCGATGCGCCATCGCCGCCCGTGTAGGCGATCGCCAGCGGTTGCACGGGGCAGCCGGCAGCCAGCGCCGCTTCGAACAGACGCGGCTTGAAACGCAGCAATCCGCGTCCCGCGCTCACGGTTCCTTCCGGGAAGAAAACCACGCGCCCGCCGGCGCTGAGCCGGCCGATCAGGGTACCTCCGAGCGCGTGGAAGCTCCGCAACTCCCCGCGATCGATGAACAGCGTCCGCCCGCCGTGCCGGGCGAAGTAGCCCACCACCGGCCAGCGATCGATCTCCGCCTTGGATATGAACGCCGTCTCGATCGTCGCGCCGATCGCGACGATGTCGACCCACGATAAATGGTTGGATGCGATCAGCACCGGCCCCTCGAGCGCCGGACCGGCGGCACGAATTCGCAGGCCCAGCAGCCGCGCGAGGATGCGGAACCACGTACGCATCAACACCGGCTGCGCGCACCGGTGCAGGCCGGGTGCGACCCGCCGGCTCAGGGCGAGAAACAGGGCCGCGACGAAGCTCGGGGGAACGAGCAACACCAGTCCTGCCGCGCGCAACGATCGATACATCGCAGGCAATCCGCGCGTAACGCGCCTTAACCCGGGGGCCAGCCCAGCGTCCGCCCGCCGAGCAGGTGCAGGTGCAGGTGAAAGACGCTTTGCCCGGCGCCGGCATTGCAGTTGAATACCACGCGGTAGCCGGACTCGTCGATCCCTTCGTCGGCCGCAATGCGCTTAGCCGCCATGAGCAGCCGTCCACCGAGTGCCGCATCGGACTCCGTCAGCTCGTTGACCGTCTCAATGTGGCGCCTGGGTATGACGAGAATGTGAACGGGTGCCTGGGGATTGATGTCGCGAAAGGCGAGCAGTTCCTCGTCCTCGTAGACCTTGTCGGGCGCGATCTCCCCCGCGGCCATCTTGCAGAAAATGCACTCCGTCATCCGCGTTCCTCCTCCTCGACCGCCCGCCGGCCGGAGAAGGCCCGCGCCAGGGTCGTTCCGTCCACGTATTCCAGGTCGCCCCCGACCGGTACGCCGTGGGCAATCCGGCTGGCCCGCACCCCGTGCCGGTGCGCCAGCTCTCCGATCCAGTGCGCGGTCGCCTCGCCCTCGACGGTCGCGCCGGTCGCCACGATGACCTCCTCCACGCCCCCGGCCAGTCGCGCCTCCAGAACCCCGGCTCCCAGCTGTTCCGGGCCGATGCCGTCGAGCGGCGAAAGCCGCCCCATCAGCACGAAGTAACGGCCCGAGTAGCCGGTGGCGCCTTCGATCGCGGCCACGTCGGCCGGACTTTCCACGACGACCAGGTCGCGTTCGCTCCGGCGCGGGTCCGCGCACAGGCGGCACAGGCGCTCCTCGGAGAACATCCGGCAGTTCTCGCAATGGCGAATGGCGCCTGCGGCGTGACCGAGCGCATGGGCGAGCCGCTCGGCGCCCTCGCGGTCGCGCTCGAGCAGGTGGAACGCGGCGCGCTGCGCCGACTTGGGCCCCACGCCGGGCAGCGCCTGCAGGGCGCGGACCAGCTCGCTCAGCGCCGGCGGGAAAACGTCGGCCACGACCGGCTCCGGCTCAGAGGCCCGGGATCAGACCCGGCGGCAGGCCGCCGGCAAGCCCCGAAAAGCGCTCCTGCATGCTCTCGCGCAGGCGTCGCACCGCGTCGTTTCCGGCGGCGGCGATCAAGTCCTCGAGCATCTCGCGGTCGTCCATCGCGGCCGGATCGATCTCGACGCGCCTGACCTCGAACTGGCCGTTCATCGTCACGCGGACGAAACCACCCCCGGCCTCGCCGGTCGCCTCCATGACGCCCAACTCCTTCTGCATCTCTTCGAGGCGCGACTTGAAGTTCTGCGCCTCGCGCATCAGTTCGCCGAAATCGGCCGGCATGGTCGCTGCTCCTGGCTCGGAAACGGAGACATTATAGGGACGCGCGCCGCCGCCACGGCCCGCGGGCGTCAGGGGCCCTCCGCCGCATCGTCTTCCGGACGGATGGTGTCGGGCAATACCTCCGCGTCAAACGCCTCGCGCAGCGCCGCCACGTTGGGGTCGCGCTCGATCGCGTCCCGCGCGCGGGCCCGACGCTGCGCCTCTCGCCCCGCCTGGCGGGCGGCCGGCGTGGTGGCGGGTGGCTCGCCGACGTCGATGCGCAGTTTCAGTTTCCGGCCCAGGTGCGCCGAGAGGGCTTCCTCCACCGCCGCTTGCAGGCGGGGCGTCAGCAGTTGCTGGCGGCGCGGATCCAGCGCCAGGCGGATGCTGTTCTCCTCGCGGGCTACCAACGCGCACTGCTGGGCGAGTTCGCGCGCCATGCCCGTGAGGTCCAGCGCCGCCACGATCGTCTCCCAATCCTCGCCGGAGGCTCCGGCAGCCGGGGGATCACCCGTTCGCCCCGAATCCGCCGGCGCCCCGGCACTCGGCGGGCGGGCCGGCGCCTCGGGTGACGCCTTGGGTGCAGCCGCGGTCGCCCGGGCGTCATCACGACCCGTTGCGGCCCGCCGCGGCGCCGTCCGCGGCGTAGACGGCCCCCGGCCCGACGGCTCGGGCCGGAACGCCAGCATGCGCAGCGCCGCCATTTCCAGCGCCGTGAGCGGGTCGGGCGCCAGCCCGAGATCGCCCTTCGCCTTCACGGCGATGTCGTAGTCCAGTTGCACGGCTTCCGGTTCCAGCGCCCGGGCCAGGGCCGCAACGCGCTCCTCCGGCGCCGCTGCCGGCAGCGGCGCCGCATCGACCAGCTGGCGCCGCGCGATCAGCGCGAGCGCCTCGGCCAACGCGTCGAGCACATCCGAGGCATCGGCCACGCCCTGCCCGAGCGCGCCGACCTGCTCCAGGACTCCGGGGGCGTCGTTCGCCGCAATGCGCTCGAGCAGACCGTACACGGCCTCGTCGTCCGCGGTCCCCAGCATGTCCGAGACTTCCGCGGCATCCAGACGGCCGCCGCCGAAGGCCAACGCCTGGTCGAGCAGCGAGAGCCCGTCGCGCACCGAGCCGCGCGCGGCCCGGGCAATGGCCGCCAGCGCCCCGGCATCCCCGGCCAGGCCTTCCGCCTCCACCACCCTTGCGAGCGCGCCCTCGATCTCGGCGGCGGGCAGGCGGTGCAGCGCAAATACGAGGCAGCGGGAGAGCACGGTGAGCGGCACCTTCTCCGGCTCGGTCGTGGCGAACAGGAATTTCACGTGCTCCGGCGGCTCTTCCAGCGTCTTGAGCAGGGCGTTGAAGGAGCTCGTGGAGAGCATGTGGACCTCGTCGACGAGATACACCTTGTAGCGCCCTTCCGCGGGCGAATACGGGACCGTTTCCAGCAGGTCCCGTGTCTCCTCCACGCGGGTACGCGACGCGGCGTCCACCTCGATCAGGTCGACGAAGCGACCCGCTTCGATCGCACGGCATGCCGTGCACTCGCCGCAGGGGTGAGGCGTCACGCCCGTCTCGCAGTTGAGGCAGCGCGCGAGGATGCGGGCCAGCGTCGTCTTGCCGACCCCTCGGGTGCCCGAGAACAGGTAGGCGTGATGCAGGCGCTGGTGCTCCAGCGCGTTCGACAACGCGCGCACCACGTGCCCCTGTCCCACCACGTCCTCGAACCGGCGGGGACGGTAACGGCGGGCAAGGGCTAGGTATGACATGGGGGCCGTTCACCGGGAAATAGGGGTGGCGGCCTGCACCCGCGAGACCCCGGCACCCGAGTCCGCCGCTGCCGCTGCTCCCTTCCGGGCCTGACGGGGTTCACGGCATATCGTCGCGGGGAGCTGGTACAGGCCACCATGGCACTCATTTTAACCGCCGCCGGGTCGACCGCGGCGCGCTCCGCGCCGCTCGTCCAGAGCGGCCCTTCTGCCGCTTTGTCGAACCCCGGATCGTCGGCATCGAGGGTTCGCATCCCTCCTCGTCTCCTGCGTACCGGCCTCGCCCAGCCACCATGTCAGGCACGGCCGACACCGTTCAATTGGCGGAGAGGGAG